>ENA-ORXM01000332-ORXM01000332.1-marine-metagenome-genome-assembly--contig:-NODE-332-length-90423-cov-14.526996_pt1 | contig 90423 bp, 80 predicted proteins | sample MGYA00237867_ERZ511480 | MGnify/ENA primary metagenome ERZ511480 (study PRJEB26309, sample SAMN06266103) | marine metagenome | isolation source: Algal blade | place: United Kingdom:Sidmouth, United...
GAAAGATGCAATCATCACCCCCGGTTTTATTGACCTGCATACGCATTATGATGGCCAAGTCAGCTGGGACGAAGAACTCGCGCCCTCGGTTAATCACGGTGTGACCACAGCCGTCCTTGGCAATTGCGGCGTCGGATTTGCGCCGTGTCGCAAAGATGACCGTGATAAACTCGTGCGCCTGATGGAAGGCGTCGAAGATATTCCCGGCACAGCCCTGCACGAAGGCCTGACATGGGAGTGGGAGACATTCCCCGAATATATGGACGCCATAGATAAAAAGCCCCACACGATTGATGTGGCGGTCATGGTGCCCCACGACCCATTGCGCGTTTACGTCATGGGCGACCGCGCGGTTTTCAACCAACCTGCAAACACCGATGAAATCACGGAGATGAAATCACTGGTCTCAGAAGCCCTCGACGCGGGCGCGATCGGGTTTTCAATCGGGCGTTCAGATTTTCACAAAACCTCCGACGGCGATTGGACACCGGGTTCAGAGGCAGGTCATGATGAGCTGGTCGGCATAGCCAGCGCCTTTGCAGGAAAGTCCCACGGCGTCCTGCAAGCGGTCAATGATTTTGACATGATACGCGAAGGAGAAAGCTTCGAGACTGAATTTGATTTGATGGAAGCGTTCTTTCGCGCGGGCAATGGCCGACGCGGCTCGATCTCTTTGATGGAACGCGACTTCGCACCTGATGATTGGAAAAACATCATCAAACGCACGGAAAAAATGAATGCGGATGGTTTGGACATTTATCTGCAAGTCGCCCCTCGCGCGATTGGAGCATTTAACGGTCTGAACTGTACCTTCCACCCCTTTATGGCCCATCCGAGCTATCTCGGCATAATGGATAAAACGTTGGAAGAGAAAGTTGCGATTATGCGCGACCCGAAATTCAAAGCACAAATCCTGTCTGAGACTCCGATCAAACTGTCAGGCCCGAACAGCCCTGTCCCGCCCATGGTCGATTTGATGATTGCGGATTTCGAAAAGATTGCCGAGAAACTCTTTCAGCTCGATTATTCGGGCACGGTCGATTACGAACAAACGTCCGAGACTTCGATTGCAGGCCTTGCACGACGCGACGGCATGAGCGTTTGGGAAAAAGCCTATGACCTTATCTTGCATGATGAAGGTCGGGCGATGATTTATTATCCCGTCTATAATTACCTCAATATGAATTATGATAATGTCCTGACGATGATGAACCACCCCAAAGCGCTACCGGGATTATCGGATGGCGGCGCGCATGTTGGGACAATATGCGATGCCAGTTTCCCAACCTACCTCCTCGCGCACTGGACACGCGACCGCCGTGCACACGGCAAGTCTGGTGTAACTCTGCCACGGGCTATTCAAATGCTCACTGCGGACGGCGCAGATTATCTCGGCCTCACAGATCGCGGACGCATCAAGGTCGGATTACGCGCCGATATAAACGTGATTGATTACGCAGGCCTCGACCTCGGCGTGCCGCGCATGGTCCAAGACCTCCCCGCAGGTGGGCAGAGACTGATACAGCCCGTCAAAGGCTATAAGGCGACATTCGTAGCAGGTGAACAAGTTGTAGCGAATGATATTGTCACAGAGGCGCGGCCGGGGCGTTTGGTACGCGCGGGGCCGTCCTAAGTCTTTATTCCCTCATCCTGAGGCGGCGCGAAGCGACGGGACTCGAATTGTGGTCCAGTAAAGAAACTGATTATCTTCCAATAAGTATCCCTAAATTTAAAATCGTAAGCGCCACATGTGTTACAAAAAATCCAACCAAGCCAGCATTAAAATTCGTATTTTTTGACCACCCGGAAAAAGCGATTGTAAGCCCGACAGAGCCTCCCAGAAAAAGTGACACTATATTTACAGCTCGCGCAAATGAGAGGCCGTGCGACAGGTGAGCGGGTAAGGTTTTTGACGGGTGATCTTCCCAAGAAAAAGAAGCGCCGAGCAAGACCCAAAGCCCCGCCCAGATTATACCCGCGATGACCCCGTATAAAAAATACCTACAATATGCCTTAAATAAATCCTGAATAAGCATAAACATTGTTTTAGGTAACTGTGCTCAGGGCCTCCACCAAGCCCTTCACGACATCCATGGTTTGCATATCGATCACACCGTCAATTCGAGTTGGACGATAGCGGCGTTGCAAAGCCTCAATAATTTTCACAGTCTCTGCGTCCAAAACCCCTGTAATCCGCGCGCTATATCCAATATGCGCCAACCCACTTTGTACGGCACTGACACCGCGATCCCGCGCGCCGTGCTCAAACAAAATACGTTGATCTTCTGCAATGTCTTGCGGCCAAAAGCCAATGCCTGCTGCGGCTAATCCTGCCCAAGGGAAATGCTCTCCTGGGTCAATTTTGCGATTGGGCGCAATATCACTATGGCCTTGAACAGAATGTTCCGAAAGAGAATGACGGGTCATGATGTCCTTGGACAGAGCAATAACCGCATTGATTTGAACATCAGGAAAATTAGGTAAAGAGCCATCTGCGTTCGGGACATTATGGCCCCCATTGACGATTTCTATCCCAATAGAGTTTGAGTTTATATTCGTCTCGCCTGCCCACTCTGAAACGCCCGCATGCCATGCGCGCTTCTCTTCATCGACCAGTTGGAAAATACGTCCATCGGTTTCAACCATATAATGGGCGCTGACTTTGGCGTCTGCGTCCGTCATGCGGGACAGAGCCACCGCACCGCTCTCCATGCCTGTATAGTGCAAGATCAGCAAAGATATGGGCAAGGTACGTGCGTCAAAATTCGGAGACGGGGTTTGGATAATTTCCATTAAATTTCAGTCTGAGGTTTAATCAAGGGGATATTTTGTAGCCATAAGATCGAGGCCCTTTTGACATATTTCACGCAACACGTTTTCGTCAATATCAGAAAGCCGTTTTATATAAAGACAGGCCTTCCCCATTTTATGTTTGCCTAATCTAGAGAGTTCTTCATCGAAATCTTGATAGCCGGGCATAATATAAATTGAGATATTCTGAGCCCGGGAGGAGAATCCAAGGCGCAAGGCATCGCCTTCGCGTCCACTCTCATATTTATAATGATATTGACCAAAGCCGACAATCCCCGTCGCGAGTTTCGCACCCCAAATCTTTGGCTCACATCCTGAAATCTCTGTCATCATCTCGAGGATTTTTACGCAATCCTCCCGACGGGACACATCACTGATTTGGGCGATATAATCCTCGACGTTCAAATTCGCAGGTACTGTTTCATTATCTGCGTTTGCCATTTTCGTCCCTCTTATTTGGAATTGGTAATCGGTCCCTTTACTTGCCTTTTGGCGATTATATAAACACAAGGTAGTATAAGCGCCGCGCCAATATAATAGCGCGCGAGTATGTCCTCTTTCAGAAACGCGACACCTAGAATACATGTAAAGAGCGGCATAATCAGGGTCAATGGTACGACGACTGAGACGGGGTATTTTCCAATCAATGAAAAATATTGACCATGGGCAAATATCGTCACCGCAATGGCCGCATAGCCTGCGGCAATCAAAAACGGGAAACGGCTTTCGCGCCAGACCTCGACCTGTCCTGTTTCAAACAAGATTGAAAGCGGGACCATGACGACAAAGACCATCAGCGCCATCCACGCGACATAGACCCGCCAATCCACTTGACCGACGCGCTTCATGACCACAGACCCAAAGGCAAGCGACACATACGCCAAGAGGATATAGAGTAATCCAATATCAGGCTTCAAACCTTTAGGGTCATAGATCATAATCATGACCCCAATAAAGGCTCCGACAATAGCCACGCCTCTGACACGGCCAATTTTTTCGCCGAGCATGATTACGGATAAGACTGTGGCGATTGGGATCATCATTTGCGACACGATTGAGCCGCCTGACGCCGTCGCCGTTTGCAGACCTGTATAGAGTAACCCCAGATGGATCGGTCCGACGCAGGCACAAACGAACAGGAGCGCGCCAAAATTATCAGGACGTTTTCGAAACAAAAAGAGGCCCATTAAAGCCAGCACAATAATCGCCCTGACCCCCGCCAACATAAAGGGCGGAATAGGATTATTGCCGAGCGCCCAAGCGGACACAACAAAATTGGCCGCCCATGCTAAACAGCACATCATCAATATTGTGAAATCAGTGAACTTCATGAAACAGGCGTAAGCTGTATTCTTACCCCTGCCAAGAGCGTAGACTTAGTCGTCGACGGACCACCCTTTAGGGGTTTCATGCGCGTCGATCACGGGGCCAGCTTCATTATCCGTCCGAGATGTTTTAAACACGGGGCTTTTCCCGTCAAACTGCTGTTCAAACTGGGCTTCGAACTGTTTGCGTTGCGCTTCGAATTTTGCCTTCGGTCCAAAAGGACGTCCTGTAATTTTGGCACGCGTCCAAAAGAATGCAAAAAGTAAAAGTCCAACCAAGGCGAGCCCTGCCACGACAAAAAATGCAATTGCGGCTGAAAAGACCAACATAAAGACGCCGCCTATTGCGGCCGCAATCAGGACAAAGCCTCTGATGATGGATTGCAAGGGGCCAGCAGTGCCGGATATGCGATAGGTTTGGCTCATAATACCCTTAATGTCGGGGCAATTGAGCGTTTCGTCAAGAGAGCGCGCCTATCTTTTCGGTAATGCGCGGCCACGGACCTCTTTTATCTCGCTATAGGCTCTGTTTATCATGGCCATTTTATGGTTCGCCAAACCGATCAACTCTCTCGGTAAGCCCCGCGCCACAAGGCGATCAGGATGATTCGCCGCCGCCATACGGCGATAGGCACGTTTTAAGTTTTCGTCTGAAATATCCTCGTCTACGCCGAGTATCAAATAAGGATCATCAGAGGCCCGCCCCATATGCGCAATTTGAATGCGTTTAAATTCCCGTTCTGAAAACCCAAATATTCGGCCCACATCCTGTAAATACGACAGTTCATCTTCAGTGACGACACCGTCTGTCAGCGCAATATGAAACAGGCCGTCCATGACATCTTCGAGAGCTGCGGGTTGAGCTCTAAATTTCTTGGCGACGATGCGCGCGTAGCGCTCATAGCCCAGTGTCGTTTGCCGCGCGAGATCAAAGAACCGTCCGATTTCAACTTCGTTCTTAGAACTGGCTTGAAAGACGCGTTTAAAAGCGGCGACCTCGTCTGGAGAAACGTGACCATCGGCTTTGGCCATTTTGGCGCCGAGCGCGATCAGAGCCGCCGCAACGCCGCCTGATTCAATAGCCCCTGCAATCCCGTCTTTATCCACACGCGGGGGTGGCCCAAAAAGGCGCGCGCCCGCCGTCCATAATGACTGCCAAAAACTCATATTAGTGATTTAGCCAAAGACTCATGAGTGCGGTCTGCCCGAAACAAACGAGTCTTTCAATGCGACATCCGCAACAAACCGTGAACTCTTTTAGAATACCTAAGGCGCGTTTGAGGACGTATGATCGCTTTTTATTTTCCAAGCGCCGTCGATATTTTTCATGTGCAAAGTAAATAGGCCACCAGGCGTGTCCATATCGCGCGCTAGTTCCCAACGTGCAAAAACAAGGGCGTCCGTTTTAGAAATCACTTCAATCTCAAGATCAGAAAATGTTAGCCTTCCCATTGCCGCGCGGTCGGGATATCGCGTTTTGTAATTTTCCAATGTGGTTTGCCACCCGTAATTTGCCGTGCCGCCAGAGGCAAAACGCAATGTCTCCGTTTTAACATAGTCCTCCATAAACGCGTCAATATCACCGCGATTCCATGCGCCGTCTTGACGTTTAAGCATGGCCGTAATGTCTAATTTAATTTGGTTTTGGGCCGCAATAGATGGAGGCGTCCCGTCTTTCCCCTGAACTGTGCACCCTATAAATTGCATCGCAAATGAGGCGATAAGGAGGATGAGGAAAGCGAGGAGAAATTTTTTCATGGGTTTGTGTAACAAGGCTTTGAGGGCGTGTCACGCCTTGGTGTTTATCTGTTTTACACTCATCTCAAATTTGAGATACGATCCCGCATCACGTGCGGGATGACATGTTTTAAAAGTTCCAAGGTCAGGACGCGCAAAGCGCGTGGTATCGAGGCGCTTGACCAGATTATATGTTATGCCCTTCGCTAAACCACGCGGTCATAATTTAAAATCGGCGCGAGCCAGCGTTCAATATCGCCCAAATCCATTTTCTTACGACGCGCATAATCTTCGACTTGGTCTTTTTCTATTTTTCCTACGCCGAAATAGACACTCTCTGGATGGCTGAGATACAGACCTGACACGGAACTTGCGGGATGCATGGCAAAGCTTTGTGTCAAAGTGACAGACGCCTCTTTCGTAGCATCAAGCAGACGGAACAAAGTCGCCTTTTCCGTATGATCGGGCTGCGCCGGATAACCCGGCGCGGGGCGAATACCTGCATATTTTTCGGCAATCAATTCATCGCCAGAGGCCGTTTCATCTGGCGCGTAGCCCCAAAATTCGCGGCGCACACGTTGATGCAGGTGTTCGGCAAAAGCTTCCGCCAATCGATCTGTCAGGGCTTGGAACAGGATTGCGTTATAATCATCGCCTGCATCTTTAAATTTTTGCGCGCGTCCATCCTCTCCTAATCCGGTCGTGACACAGAACCCGCCAATAAAGTCATCTTTAGGCGCCACAAAATCCGAGATATTAAAATTCGGCTTTCCGTTTTGGCCTTTGCTGATCTGTTGACGGAGGCCGTGAAATTGAGCGTGAACTTCCGTGCGCGTCTCGTCTGTGAAAACCTTCACATCATCGCCTGCCCGCTCGCACGGCCAAAAGCCCATGACGGCCCGCGCCTTGACCCATTTCTCCGCAATAATTTGGTCGAGCATAGCGTTCGCGTCTTTAAACAAATCGCGCGCCACTTCGCCGTAAGCGTCGGAGTCTAGGATTGCGGGATAGCGCCCTTTCAACTCCCACGTCGCAAAGAACGGCGTCCAATCAATGAAGTCACGAAGCTTCGCCAGATCATAATCGACTAAGGTTTTCGTGCCTGTAAAACTCGGTTTTGGCGGTGTGTAATTGTCCCACCCTATCTTGGGTTGCCACGCATTGTCTTGGGATTCCTTAAGCGTTAGACGCGCTTTCTTATTTTGTCCTGCAATATGGGCCGCGCGAGATTTTGTATACTCTCCGCGAATATTCGTCTTATAGGTTTCCCTCTCATCACCGAGTAGCGTACTGACCACGCCCACGGCGCGAGACGCATCTGTGACGTAAATCGTAGCCCCATTTTTATAAGCGGGTTCAATCTTCACCGCTGTATGCGTCTTGGACGTTGTCGCGCCGCCAATCAAAAGCGGCATATCCATATCAAGGCGCTGCATTTCTTGGCCGACATAAACCATCTCGTCGAGGGACGGTGTGATTAATCCCGACAAGCCGATCATATCCACATCATGTTCTTTGGCGGCCGCGAGGATTTTATCGCACGGCACCATAACACCGAGGTCAACGACATCATAGCCGTTACACTGCAAGACTACGCCGACGATATTTTTACCAATATCATGCACGTCGCCTTTGACGGTCGCCATAAGGATGCGTCCATTAGATGTGCCTTCTGTACCGAGTAATTTTTTCTCTTCTTCCATATAGGGCATGAGGTGCGCGACGGACGCCTTCATCACGCGCGCGGATTTTACCACTTGTGGCAGAAACATCTTACCTGAGCCAAACAAATCGCCGACAACGTTCATGCCGTCCATGAGCGGGCCTTCAATAACGTGGAGCGGGCGCTCAGCCTTAAGGCGCGCTTCTTCTGTATCTTCGATGATAAATTCGGTAATGCCGCGTACAAGCGCGTGTTCAAGGCGTTTTTCAACTGTGCCCTTGCGCCATTCATGGTCAACAACTTGCGCTTTTGCCTTGCCGTCGCCACGATATTTTTCAGCCACGTCCAAGAGGCGGTCTGTCGCGTCGTCGCGACGATTGAGAATAACATCTTCGACACGCTCGCGAAGCTCATCCGGAATATCATCATAAATCGTCAACTGCCCCGCATTGACAATCGCCATATCCAGACCCGCAGGAATAGCGTGATAAAGGAACACCGAATGCATGGCTTCGCGCACGGGATTATTGCCACGAAATGCGAAAGACACATTCGACAATCCGCCAGAAATACGCGCATGCGGCAGGTTTGCTTTGATACGCTTACAGGCTTCAAAAAACGCCACCGCATAATCATTATGTTCTTCAATCCCTGTTGCAACCGCAAAAATATTGGGATCAAAAATTATGTCTTCGGGCGGAAAGTCCAGCTCATCAACTAAGAGGTTATAAGCCCGTTGGCAGATTTCAAACTTATGATCGGCGGTCTCGGCCTGACCCTCTTCGTCAAACGCCATAATGACTGTCGCTGCGCCGAGGTCTCGCACTTTGCGCGCTTGCTCAAGGAACGCCGCCTCGCCCTCTTTCATTGAGATGGAATTGACAACCGCTTTGCCCTGTACGCATTTCAGCCCTGCTTCAATTACCGACCATTTCGAGCTATCGATCATAATCGGAACGCGTGCAATATCAGGCTCGCCCGCAATCAGTTTTAAAAACCGCTCCATCGCGGCTTCGCCGTCGATCAAACCATCATCCATATTGATGTCGATAATTTGAGCACCCGACTCGACTTGTTGCAGGGCTACGGCAAGAGCCGCGTCGAATTTACCGTCTTTGATCAAGCGCTTAAATTTGGCGGAACCGGCCACATTGGTGCGTTCACCAATATTGATGAATTGTGTCATTTTGCTCATGATAAAATATTTCTTTTTGGATTAAATCGAATACGCTGAGAGGTTCGGGTTCCAGCTCGACTAACTGTCACTTGGAGATAGGATCTACGCCGTTTTAAAGTACGCAAGAGCGTAGACGTTTCACCGGAAATACTTACCAAAGCTAGCGCAAGGAAATGGCATTTTACTGAATCGCCAACCAATAAATATTTCTTCCCAAGGGGTTCCGAAATCACAATATCTAAGGGGTCAGAGACGACGCCGTCACGTTTTTTATTTGCAACGCAGATCGTTTTGACTTCGCAAGGCGTCTTCCCTCTATTTGTAATCTCTACATTCACGAGGTGCATATCGGGCGTGATATTCTGGCCAATATCTAGGCGCAAATCAGCGACCTCCTTGTCAGGTTTTATCCACGCGAACACAGCTAAACCGCGATTTGAAACGGCTCTAAGCCAGACAAACGAAGCGTCGATTTAATATCTGGTACTTTGCGCGGCGCAATACCCTGCGCGCTCTCCGCAATGGCTTTGATGTGATCAGGCGTCGTTCCGCAACATCCGCCCAGAATATTCACAAGGCCCGCTTCAATCCACGGCTTAATCTGGCCGCTCATATCTTCGGGGGTTTCGTCGTATTCGCCGAATGCATTGGGCAAGCCCGCATTTGGAAAGGCAATCACATATGTGTCCGCGACTTTGGAAATCGCGGCAATATGCGGACGCATTTCATCGGCCCCCAAAGCACAGTTAAGACCTATGGCAAACGGTTTCGCATGTGCAATCGAGAGCCAGAACGCTTCTGCCGTTTGGCCAGACAAAGTCCGACCTGAACGGTCAGTAATTGTGCCTGAAATTATAATCGGTTTTTCATATCCGATCTCGACAAAGACGGCTCTCGCCGCCGCAATCGCCGCTTTGCAATTTAGTGTGTCAAATACGGTTTCAATCAAAAACGCATCCACGAGGGATATCATGGCCCGCATCTGGCCCATATAGGAATCACGCACTTCGTCAAAAGAGACGTCGCGAAACCCTGGGTCTTCTACTTTCGGCGAAATCGATAAAGTCTTATTCATCGGCCCAATCGAACCTAGAACCGCGCGAGGTTTATTCGGCGTCTTGATTGTCCATTCATCTGCGCATTTTCGCGCGACTTTGGCAGACGCAATTGCGATTTCTGACGCCAAATCAGACATACCATAATCGGCTTGGGAGATGGTGGTCGCGTTAAAACTATTGGTTTCAATAAGGTCTGCACCAGCCGCGAGGAAGTCGTTGTGAACCTTCTCAACCGCGCTTGGTTTCGTGAGGACCAATAGATCATTATTCCCCTTAAGCGGGCTCGGCCAATCCGTAAAACGTGTCCCACGAAAGTCATCTTCTTCAAGTTTTTGCTTTTGCAGCATTGTACCCATAGCTCCGTCGAGCATGATGACACGCTCTTGAATCGCGGCTTCTATTTTTTTCCAAACTGACATTACGCGGCGGCTTTCATTCTGTGGTGAAGGCCGAGAACGCGGCTTACCGAAATTGCAAGATGTGACCGATTCAGCGTATAGAGATGGAAATCCCGAACACCTTGATCATAAAGTTCAGCTGTTAACTCAGATACCAGAGACGCCGTCAAAAGATTGCGCGAGTCTGGATCGTTTTCTAAACCTGCAAATAAATCCGCATACCAATTCGGGACATTCACACCGCACATATCCGACATGCGTTTTAAGCCTTTAAAATTTGGCTGTAACATCAATCCGGGGACAATCGGAATATCAAGCCCCGCATCTAACACACGGTCTTGGAACCGCAAAAATGTGTCGGGCGTAAAAAAGAATTGAGTAATGGCGCGGGTCGCACCGGCGTCAACCTTGCGCTTAAGGTTATCAATCTCGGCGTCCCATGTGCCGCTTTCGGGATGAAGCTCTGGATATGCACTGACGGAAATTTCGAAATCTGCAACGCGCTTTAGACCTTCGACGAGGTCAGAGCCGTAGGCATAGCCGTTTTTCAGCGGTGTATAGGCTTTGCCAATCCCGTCTTGAGGATCACCGCGCAGAGCCACAATGTGTCTTACGCCTGCGGCCCAATACGCATTTGCAATTTCATCAATCTCTTCTTTGGTCGAGCCAACACAGGTTAAATGCGCGGCAGGTTTCAGATTGGTTTCTTTCGCCATACGCGCAACCGTATTGTGCGTCCGCTCGCGGGTTGATCCACCTGCCCCGTAAGTAACAGATACAAAATCAGGGTTTAGTTTTTCAAGCTGCGAGATTGTATCCCAAAGCGTGTCTTCCATAGACGCATTTTTGGGTGGGAAAAACTCATAACTCACACGGACATCGCGGGAGTCTTGGCCGCGTCCTGCACTGGCTGTCCGTGCAACGGGACCTAGATTACGATCTACAAAAGAAGATTTATTCATAATACGCGTTCCCAAATTTGCTCAGTGAAACTTAAATAAGTTCGGATTAGTGCGCTTGCCAAACGGCACTACGTTTCGCTTCAGTCTTTTTACCCAACCAAATTCTGACATTCGGCCTGTCGGGATTTGTCTTGATCAAAGCGGTTTCAACCAACTGCAATCCGCCGTCCATTAACCAGCGACTAATGTCTTGGTCTGAAAACCCAAGACGTCGATGGGCATAGCGTTCGCGAAATTCATCAAATTTATGGGCTTCGAAATCAACAATCAGAAGTTGCCCGTCTGTTTCCAAAAGGCGTGCGGCTTCTAAGATCGCTTCGCTCGGTTCATCTAAATAATGCAGCACTTGGTGCAAGGTCACGAGGTCGGCAACACCAGAACCAAGCGGCGTCGCATGAAGATCGCCTTGGCGTACCGACAAATGGTCCATACCGCTTTGCGCAAGATTGGCGCGCGCAACTTTTAGCATGACTGTATTATTATCAATGCCAGACCCACGTTTTGTGACCTTGGAAAACACTTCCAAAATACGTCCCGTCCCTGTTCCAAGGTCGACCATAAAATTAAATTGTGATTGACCCAGAAGGTCTAACATTTTGTTTTCAATATCTTCTTGCGGAAGGTATTCATCACCTAACTGGCCACGGTCATTTGCGACATTGGCAAAAAATTCAGCGGCGGCAACGGCCCGCGCATTTCGCACGTCTTCTAGGCGTCGGCGGTCAGATTTTAAGGTGGCATCATCTTGCGGCAAGGCCGTCAACGTTGTTGCGACCAAGGCAGAGATTGCGACATTGCCACGCCTTATACGCGAAAAAACCCAACTGCCTTCTTTAAGGCGTTCAATAATACCCGCACCTTCGAGTGAATTGATGTATTGCGTGACACGCGGCTGAGATAATCCTAAAATATGTACGAGCTCAGAGACCGTCAATTCACCGCGCGATAGCAGGGCTAAAATTCGAAGTCTCTCTGGATGTCCGAGGACTTTTAAGGCTGTTGCGATCTGTTCCATACCCCCTAATAGCATATATAAGCCAGAATGATATAAAAAAATTCTTATATCTTTATTTTAATACACTTAGCCATTTCTAAAGCTTTAGACGTTCTTGACCTCTAGAGGCCTATGTCTAGGATAGCTTATGAAAAAACGCCCGTTCCAACACAGCGCATTCTCGCTTATTTGCTTTATGCTCAGTGCATGTCAGGGTGCAGGTCAGGCTGACCTCCCGTCCAAACCCCAGCAGGCGCTCTCTTCGCTTTGCCCAACTGAATTTATTATCTTGGGGGCAGGACAGGATGCGGGTGCGCCGCAAATTGGATATACTGACGATCCTGCATGGACAGACCCCGCACTGCGACTTTCGGCAACATCAGCTGCATTGGTACACCACAAATCTGGCGACCGTTATCTTTTCGAAGCCACGCCAGACATTTCCAAACAGCTTCAATTATTGAATACATTATCGCCGAGCGTGAACGGCTCTATTGGCTTGTCAGGTATATTTTTGACCCACGCCCATATCGGACATTATACGGGTCTGATGTATTTAGGGCGCGAAGCCGCGAGCACTAACAACTTGCCCGTCTATCTTATGCCCCGCTTTAAAACCTTTATTGAGACCAATGGCCCGTGGGCGCAGCTTGTTACACTTGGCAATATCAAACCCCTCCCTCTAAAAGATCGCCAAACGCGATCTCTTGGCCAAGGCATTTCTGTCATGCCCTACCGTGTTCCCCACCGTGATGAGTATTCCGAAACCGTCGGGTATATTATCAAGACGGCTGGCAAATCAGTTTTATTCCTGCCCGACATTGATGATTGGGATGAGTGGGAGCGGGCGTATGACACACGCATTGAAGACCTGATCACGCAAACGGATTACGCCTTTATCGACGCGACATTTTTTTCAGATAATGAGTTGGGTCGCGATATGTCCGAAATTCCGCACCCGCGCGTTGAAGTTTCTATGGATAGGTTTGATCACCTACCCCCAAATGTTAAGTCCCGCGTCCATTTCATCCATTACAATCACAGCAATAAAATAAGGTACGAAGACTCAGACCAAACCCGTTCAGTTATCGAACGCGGCTATAATATCGCCCGCGCTGGAAATCGGTTTTGCCTGACTGAAACACGGTAAAAGCGGCATTTAAAATTCGTGACTTATATAAATATGACTTTAAAATTGAGCCACTCGCGAGTTTGATCTAGTCTTTAATTCGAACGGTTAGTGGGAGCCAAATATGCAAAACCATATATATTTTGAAGGTCAAAAGACGGGCAGAGAGATATTCCTAGACCGCGCAAAACGCCTTGCGACGATTTTTGCAAATCACGGCGTCGGCGAAGGCGACGCAGTCGCCGCCTTGCTCCGTAACGATTCTGTTTATTTAGAAGTCATAGAAGCTTGTCGACATGTCGGCGCCCATTTTGTAACACTCAACTGGCACGGCTCGAGTGCAGAGATCGTACAAATCCTCGAAGATTCCCAATCCAAAGTCCTTATTGGACATAGTGATTTAACGGCTAAATTAACACCAGAAGCAGGCATGAAAATTCCTGTCTTGGCCGTTGAAACGCCCGCAATTATAGAACAGAAATACAGCGTTAAATCGAAACATTTAGAGGGACAGATTGATTTCAATGCCGTACTGGCGGTAACGCCCCCCATTCCAACGGGGCCCCTAAGGTATCGCGGCATACTGCCTTATACCTCAGGCAGCACAGGACGCCCAAAGGGTATCCGCCGCGCGGTAGACCTTAGCCTCCCCGACCCTTTTGAGGTTTACAAAGGCCTTGCCGCCGCTGTTTTGAAACTTACGCCTGGGGATCGGTTTTATACCGCGGCCCCGCTCTATCACAGCGCGCCTAACGCGCTTTCGACATTCTGCCTCGCGGCAGGATATGCAGAAATATATATCGCGGCAAAGTTTGATCCAGAAGGGTTCTTAGCCGACATAGAGCGCTATAAAATCACCCATTGTTATCTTGTACCGACCATGATGGTTCGACTGCTAAAACTGCCCGAATCTGTTCGTAAAAAATACGATACCTCGACATTGCGTTTTGGCATTTCAACAGGATCTGCTTGGCCGCGTGACGTAAAACAAGCCATGATTGATTGGTTTGGGCCTATTTTCTACGAATCTTACGGGGCAAGCGAAATCGGGTTTATGACCCTGATATCATCAGAAGAATCCCTTGAAAAACCAGGCTCTGTCGGAAAAGTTCTCCAAGGCGGGTCACTTAAGATTATTGACGACGCAGGCCATGAATGCCCTACGGGGCAAGCGGGTTCTATTTTTGTCTATCTCCCGCAATTTGGGGATTTCACATACTCAAACACAGACGGAGACCTTAAGGGCCAGCGTCATGGTCAACACACTACTGTTGGCGATGTCGGATATCTTGACGCCGAAGACTATCTTTATATAAGCGACCGCAAGAAAGACATGATCATCTCGGGCGGCGCCAATATCTTTCCTGCCGAAATCGAAGCCGCTTTGATCGACATGCCCGAAATATTTGATTGCGCCGTGTTTGGAATACCCAATAGCGAATTTGGTGAAACGGTTGTGGCCGCAGTTCAATGCGTTCCAAATGAGAGCGTAACCCTAGAGGACATTCAAACCTATTTGTTAGACAAAATTGCGAAATTTAAAATACCGCGAAAACTCGATATTCACGACACCCTTCCCAGAGAAGATAGCGGTAAAATTTTTAAAGGACGCCTAAGGGCCCCCTATTGGGACGCGACAGGTCGTCAGATTTAAAAGATTGAGTACAGCGTCAAAGTATTAGCCCCGCCTACTCCGCCGCCTGCCATTCTGGAATGCCGCTCTTTTCTAAAACGCGTATATCATGGGCGACCACAACCGTCGTATCAGGCGCCGTCTCTAGCTCCCGTAACCACTGGCGGAGTGTCTTTAATCGGGCTTCGTGTTCGGGGACAAATATATAACTGTAGAGCGCGCCTTTGCCAGTATTGTTAATCAGGTCATTTTTGGTGTTCGTAATATCCCCAGACAAGAGCCAGAGCTTGCCTGCAACAGGCACGGCAAAGAGTGTGCTGCCCGGCGTATGTCCACCCATAGGAAAAATTCCAACCCCTGGAAATTGCTCTGACGTGTAAGCGCCGTGTGCAAGTGTCATTTGTTTGAGACACACACTGTTTTGCAGCATTTCAAATGGGGCTTTAGTATGCAGATTATGCTTCGTCATTTGATACGGTGCATGAAGCGCCGTGACCGCACGCGCGCCTGCTTTGCAAAGCGCTTCAACGCCTTGAACATGGTCGCTATGCAGATGGGTAAAGGCGACGCCTTGCACACGCGCAATATCACCGCCTAGGAATTTCGCTGTCGGTCCATGTGGAATAGTCGGATCGGCGGACATGATTTTTTCTATAAGTTTACCAAATTCAACCGCCTCCGCTTCGTCCATGCCAAGATCAATCAGAAGAATTTTCCCGTCTTCCCATTCCACAACAAAAGTCGAGTAACCAAAGACGACATCGCCTAAGCTTTGGCTCGCCGTATTGATATAGCTGATTTTTACTGGGCCATTGTCGACAGTTCTTAAGCCCTGTAACTGCGCTGTCGTCGGGAGGTCAGGTGAAACACTCCGAATTTGAAGATGCGGCGGCACAAGTTTAAACGCGACGGCAATAAAGACTAACAAAACCAATATCCCAAAACCTTTGAATATTCTTCGCACAGCTATCACCTCTAAAAATTTCACTTAGGTGTATGCACAAAACTATGTCGGTGTATTCACAAAAGTATATCACGGCCCCATGCCTTCATTTAGTACCGTTTTGTAAGAAACAACATCTTCAATATGAATTGTCGCTTTATGGGTTTTGGTAATACGGACTAAAATTAGTCAAAAAAAAAGCGCACCCTAAAAGGATGCGCTTTGACAAAGTATAAGTCCGTTTAGAGGAATTTTTTCGCCATATTCCCAAGGCTGCCCAGTCCGCCGACTTTATCTAGGAGCGAACCTCCGCTACTGGCTTGGTCTACAAGCTGCGGTAGCGCGTCCTTCAATCCGTCGAGAAGAGAACCTTCGTCTGTTCCAAGTTTTGCAGCCGCTTGAGCCACTTGGTCTTCACCTAAAACCTCTTTAAGTTGGTCGGTAGACACTTCGGCATTCTCACCATCGCCCAACCAAGACTCTGCAACACCGCCAAGGCCTTTTTCTTTAAAACCTGCCATGAGACTTCCAATATCCATCTCTTGACCTTCGCCAAGCAGGCCGCCGACAGCATCGCCAATCGCGTCGCTATTTCCGCCCAATTTACTGGCCAACATGCCTTTAGCTAAGTTCATAATATCCATAATCTTGTCTCACATTCCGTGTTAGTGTTGATTTGTAGACTACTACCCTATGCTGTATCATTTGTTTAGAAAGTTATGCAGTAAATTAGGCCTTTTTGTCAGTAGAGCGGTTTAAAACCCGCCTTCTCAGGCAAAGGCACGTTCGCAACAGAGATATTTTAGGCAGGCCCCCAGGACAAGCATGCCCCCCGTGTGATTAGACGTATTAGGTCTCTAAACTTTCTAATCATTGATTGTTCTCAACTTCCGCTCTACTTTTGCTCAACACAAAAGAGAGATTCATGACGACATTTAATAAAAATATATTCCGAAGCCAAACCCTCCTCGGGGTCGCAATTACCGCCCTTTTATGGGGGTGTAGCCCTTCAACATCAGCTGATAAAACAACTCAAAAATCTATGGAGCAATCCTCTTCAAATTATGTATTTGGCCCGAGTGCTGATTTAATCGAAAAACATATGGCGTTCCTTGCGAGCGATGACCTTTTGGGTCGAGAGGCGGGATCTGTCGGTTACGACGTCTCCGCGCAATATGTTGCCGATGAATTTAAAAAAATCGGCCTTAAACCTGCGGGTGAAAACGGCACTTATTTTCAAAATGTTCGACTGAAACGTGCCTATCGCGACGCGTCCGCAGGCCGCGTCACTGCCGTAGACAGCAAGGGAAATACGGTCGACCTTGTTAACGGCGTCGATTACGCTATTGGTGCGTCTGTATCTAATCCAGAGAGCCGCGTGTCAGGCGAAGTCGTGTTTGCAGGTTACGGAATTGTTGCGCCCAAAGAAGGTCGCGATGATTATGTAGGCCTTGATGTAAAGGGTAAAATCGTGGCCACACTTGCCCGTACGCCGAGCGGTATACAAACCGAAGAGCGCGCGTATTACGGCTCGCGAAAAGGGAAAGAAGCATCGGATCGCGGGGCCCTCGCTATCTTGTCCCTTCCGACCCCGACCTCTGAAAAAGTCTATTCGTTTGAGCGCCTTATGACAGAAGGTCGATTAGACAGCGCCAGAATGAGCTGGGTCAAACCTGAAGGCGAAACCTATAGCCGTGCACCGGGCCTTAAAGGCGGTGCGCGCCTCTCAATGGCTGGGGCAGAAAAACTTTTTTTAGGTGCGCCAATCGCATGGGAAGATGTATTGGAGGCCGCAGAGGCAGAAGGCGGCGTAACGCCGACATTCGACTTACCCTTCACCGTCACAATTTCGCAAAAATCAGTCATTGATGAAGTCAGCTCCGCCAATGTCGCGGGCCTCATCGAAGGCTCTGATCCGAAACTCAAAGACCAAGTCATTGTGCTCTCCGCCCATCTGGATCATATCGGTGTCTCCAAAACAGATGAAGAAGACGTCATCAATAACGGCGCACTCGATAATGCGGCGGGCATTGCGACCCTGTTTGAAGCCGCGCGTATGATGCAGGCGAATACACCCCCTCGCCGCTCGGTGATGTTCCTTGCGGTGACGGCCGAAGAGAAAGGTCTTTTAGGTTCGCAATATTTTGCAAAAAATCCAACCGTTCCAGTTGAAAATATCGTCGGAAATATCAATTTGGACATGCCGATCCTGACCTATGACTTTAACGATTTAATTGCTTTTGGCGGGACACGTTCGACGTTTAACGCTGCAATATCCAAGGCCGCTCAAGAGATGGGCCTTGTGCTCAATCCCGACCCTATGCCGGAACAAGGAATTTTTACCCGCTCAGATCATTTCCGATTTGTCGAAGAAGGTATTCCGTCCGTAATGCTGTCGACTGGGTTTGGAAATGGCGGAGAAGAAGCTTGGGCCGAACATTTTGCAAAGCACTATCACCGCCCGTCAGATGATATGAACTCAACGCTGAATTTCGAAGCGGCAGCAAAATTCTCAGAGTTAAAAACACGTATCACCTATACACTGGCAAATGCAGATGAACGCCCTTTATGGAATAAAGGCGACTTTTTTGCGACACAATTTAACGGGCCAATGAAGGACTAAAGAGACACGCCTTGGGCGCACTTTTTAAAGTTTATAAGCCTGCAGCGGAGACCCGTTTGCAGGCTTATATATTTCAAATCAACCTTGGCAGGTTCAAGCGCTCAACCAAATCCGCAAAACTTGTATTTTTTCGGTCTTTTAAAAGCTCTGAATATTTTTCTAACCACTCACGCGCGGCTACGTCTTGTCCCAAAACATAATACGCGGTCGCCATGAGGTCAGCGCGAGGGGACACGCCCGTGGGCTGAATTAGACCCTCCACGCCTTCAATATTATCAAGCACGCGGCAAAGATCTTCGATCACTTTGATTTGCGTATCTGCCAAGGCATGAACATCTGTTCTACTGTCGATATCGACATAGGCGGGCGCTGTCACAATGCTTTCGATACGGTTCGAAAAATGCGGGAGGAAGCTTCCCTTACCTGACGGAATGTCTTTGGCCTGATGCGCGTAAATTTTATCAAACCCGATTATAACATTCGTATAAAACCGAAGATGGTCGTGTTGATTACCGTGAGATTTTTGTATGCTGACCCGTTGTAGGGTCGCCCCATGACGACGCGTGAAATGGAGCCCAGATTTTTTAAAACCCTCAGCTTTTAAAATGGGAAGAACACCCTTTTCAATATAATATTTGAAACTTTCGTCTACCGTCATATCAACATCTCTTAACAGCGCCCCAGTCTTACACGCTATACCCTATCAAAAGCAAAAACCTACAGACCCTAGTCTTCGCAATAGATCGGTTTTTCTTTCATGACTCTTTTCGTCTTTGCGTCAAATTTAAGTTTTTGTTCTTTGAACAACGTAAAGAAATCTTTCTTAGGATTTGTTTTCACATAAAATTTCATTGTGACATTTTCATAAGCAGGCATGTTTTTATACTGGCAGAAAAGAACACGCGCACTGAGGCTCATATCCATCTTTTCCGAACTTGCCGCCTTCATCGCCAGCGCCTCTTTTCGAAAAACCCGCGCGGCCTCTGCTTGCTCATCTGTCATTTTAAAGCGGTGGATTTTATATCCCGACTTATTTTGACGCGTAAGATACCGGGTTAGACTGTCATCTGGTTTTTCCAAAACAAGGGCGTGGCTGAGGCTTTCACCCGTCTTAGGATGGGTCATGCTCACGGAAACGGCGGCGCTCCCTTTTTGCAATCCGACATTGTCTTGCACCCGCACAGCCATTTCAATTTTTGACATATCAATCGTCTCTGGGTTTAAAGCCATAAGTTTTGGCAAGCTCATCAAAGGCACACTCGCACAGGCAGAAAGGCTGAGCGTTGCAGATAAAACTATAAATTTGAATGACATATAGGGCATAATCTAACGTATATGGCATTTTTAAAATTCATGAAAGCATCGCCTTAAATCATATTCCATTTTATATTTACTTGATTTTAAGCGCGCCTCAAAGAACGCCTAAAAGACATATCATAAGGCCGAGGCACAAGCCTCATATGAGACTTGTGCCTTTTGCGCGTATGAGAACTTTAGTCATGCAGGTTTTCTGCCAGCCGCACGAGTTGGATAAATTCAGCGCGATAGCCGTTCTCGTCCACGCCCTTAGCGCTCGACGCAAGCTCAATCGCGGACGCGAAACTAAAATCAGCGACCTGCGTATCGCCGCGCAATTTCTGCCCAACGGCCGCAACAGCTGCGGCAAAGCGCATATCGTCACTGGCCTGTTTCAGATCACGCTCTTGGCTCTTCCCAATCGGGAAAGTCTGAAGCGTACTCGTATCAGCATTTGGTAATTTATGACGGATTTTGACAAAGGCATATTCGTCTGATCCCGTCGTTTTACCCGTCATCTTATTGTCCACATAACGTAGCGGGTCAAAGACTTGTGCAGGCGAGTTCACAGGCGTCATTTCGTAAATCGCGGTGACGCTATGGCCTGCCCCGATTTCGCCCGCATCCACCTTGTCATTATTGAAATCTTCGCGTTTTAGGGCGCGGGTTTCATAGCCAATCAGTCGGTATTCAGAAATCATATCTGGGTTAAATTCGACTTGAATTTTAACGTCCTTAGCGATTGTGATGAGCGCACTGCCCGCCTCATTTGCCAGAACCTTATTTGCCTCGGACAAAGTATCAATATAGGCCGCGACACCGTTTCCGTTTTGGGCAAGCGTTTGCATCAAACGATCATTATAATTTCCAGACCCAAAGCCCAATACTGAGAGAAAAACACCCGTCTCGCGTTTTTTGGTAATAAACGTTTTCATCTCTTCTTTCGAAGAAAAGCCAACATTGAAATCGCCGTCTGTCGCTAAAATAACGCGGTTCACGCCTTCTGCTTTAAAGCTCTCTTGGGCTTTCATATAGGCCAGCTCTAAGCCGGCCGCCCCAGCCGTCGAGCCGCCCGCGCGTAATCGTTGCAAAGCCGCATTAATTTTATCTTTTTCACCCGCAGATGTCGGCTCCAGCACTGTGCCTGCACTGCCCGCATAGGTCACGATGGACACCGTGTCGTCCGCGTCAAGCGTGTTCAAAAGCAGTTTAAAACTATTGATAAGTAAAGGCAGTTTATTCGCTTGGCTCATGGATCCAGATGTATCAATCAACAAAACAATATTGCTTTGGGGGTTTTCCTCCGCAGTTGGAACATAACCTTTAATCCCGATATGCATCAGCTTTGTATCCGCGTTCCACGGCGTCGGAGTCACAGTTACATTGGCCTTAAACGGTGTGTCCGGCGATGTGGGCGCGGTGTAATCATAAGGGAAATAATTGATCATTTCCTCAAGACGGATTGCCCCTGGCGGGGGTAACTGCCCGCGATTTAGCGAAGCCCGCAGAAAGGAATAGGACGCCGTATCAACATCTATCGAGAACGTCGAGACGGGTGTCGTCTCTACCGCTGTTACGGGATTGAAATCATAGGCTTCAAACTTATCCCGTCCCTGATTTACAGATTTGGGCACTGTGATCGTCTCTGTTATTGTTTCATAAACTGGCGGCGCTGTAATATATTCAACACGGGCGGCTTCGACCACAATGGTCTGATTCACAGTTTTAAACGTGCCGTCTTCTGCCTGAACTTCAACCGTGACATCTTTTGTAATGGCCGGCACGAAACGCTCAATCGCACTCGCGGGTGTTTTAATCACGCGTCGCGAGACTTGCTTCGTTTCCACTTGGATTGCGGGCGGTTGGGAACTTGAAAACTCTGAAGTCCCACCGTCTCTCAAAGGCAGAGTGTTAGAAGATATCTTTTTCGACTGACGCATAATGGACGGCGCAGGTATGTTCAATTCTGCCACACTTTGCGCGGCGACGTCCTCTTGAGGGACGGGCAGTTTAGACCCCGCTAACCACTCTTTAATCGCAGGGACGGATCCCCTAACAGACTGAAGCCCAATTTTCCCATTGTCTTGTGATAAAATGGGGACGATTTCGGATTTCGTTACCCGAGAGCTGCCGTCTGCGTCTATGGCTATTGTTTCGCGTATAGTTTCAAACTGGGCCGGAACCGTCACCAATTCCGTACTGGCTTCTTGCACCACAACAGGTTCAGTGACCGTTTTATATGTTCCGTCTTGTCTTTGAACACGACGGGTTTCGGATTTTGTCACATTGGGGATTACCCGCTCAATAGTCTGTGCAGGTTTTTTTACAATACGGCGCTCAACGATCACAGTATTTGTCTCTATACCAGCTTTCGTCTCAGCCGTTTTGACCGAGTTACGTGCAGTGTTCGGCGCAGACTCTGATATGGGCGCTATTGGTTCTGAAATAACTGGACTGTCAACATCGTTAACTTCCGCCAACGCACTCACATCATCACTGACGACCCCTGTCACATTCTCTTGCGGTTGTGACAGCGTAAAAGGCCCGTCAAACGGAACCGATTGAAACACGACGAATGACGCGATAAGCGCCGCCATACAGCTCCCGCCCATCATTGCGGCTTTGGGTGTGAAGTTAAAAAATTGACTTACTTTGGTCATGATATTTGTCCCTAAGGTCGGTACACTTTTGTCCCGCTCGGACATGTGTGTGTTCTGACCTGTAGGACGCGCGGCATCGCTCGATCCTTGGACGGCATCTAATTTTTTTTCTAATATTCTATTTTTTTCTGCACGTGTTTCCGTTGCAAGGATATTTGCAGATTCTGTTTCAATCTCATGCGCAAATTCTGTTTCGAATGCGGCCATTGCGGCATCCATACCCCGTTTGTGGGCATCCGTTGACGCTTTTAAATTTCGCATCTCTGACGCCAGCTTATCCATTTTATCACTCATGCCAGCGCTCCTTTTCCTAGATCACTCTCTTTTAAAGCCAGTGTTTTTAATCTTCGTCTTATCTCGCTCATGCGCCAGGCGACCGTGCCCTCAGCTATTCCTAAGACTTCGGCCGCCTGTGCAAAATTCATGTCCTCTCCGAGTGTTAAAGCGGCTGTCGCCCTTAAATCATCCGAGAGGGTTTCTAACGCGGATTGCAGCCATGTCAGGCGGATTTGAGTATCTGCAATAGCGCCCTTAGACAGGGTTTCCATCTCAACATATCCCGCTTTAATGCGCGTTTGTGAAGCGGTTCTGCGTATCGAGTCCTTGGCCGCGTTCAACGCTATGCGGTGCAGCCACGATGTCAGTTTTGCGTCGCCCCGCCACTGCCTCAGCTTTTTTGGCAGAGACGCCCAGATTTCCTGCGTCACATCCTCAGATTCTGATTGATGGGATAAGACGCTATAGACCACGCGAAATACACGGTCATAATGACGCTCAAGTATTGCCCGAAACGCCGCCGCGTCCCCGCATGATGCGCGGGACGCCAAATCTTCATCTGTGCAGGCCTCATCCGTCAAGTTTTCATCCGTCGTGATGTCATCAATCATACAAGTAAGACGTATCGAAAATAGATATCCTTGGAAATATTTTATGGAAATATTTTTATTTTTTTGAAAATTCTTCAATTGAGGTTTTGCACGGCGGGTAAGAGCCACGTACCCCCGCCCCGTTTAACTGCCATTTTGCTCATACATTTCTAAAGGACTATGTTAGGGTCGCTTATACCCATAAAAGGAGCAGCCTATGTCTGATCGTTTCGAACGACACCGCCAAGCTTGGACGCCTGACGAAATTCAAAAACTGCGCACCTTAGTTGAAAAAGGCATGGGCCTAAAAGCCATCGCCAAAGCCCTCACCCGTTCAGAGGAATCCACTAAGAAACGCGCGAAGGAAGACAAGCTAAAAATCGCAAAAATGCGGTAAAATCATTCCACAAAAAAGCCAGCCGCAAGGACTGGCTTTTTCGTTTTATTAGTAAAAATTTCTAACGCTCGAACTTCACGAATTTCAATTTCTTCGGCATATCAGCGTCTGGGCCGAGGCGACGTTTCTTATCTTCGATATATTCGGCAAAGTTGCCTTCGAACCATTCAACATGACTATCGCCTTCATAGGCAAGAATATGGGTTGCGACCCGGTCGAGGAAGAAGCGATCATGCGAGATCACCACGGCACAGCCGGGGAAGCTCTCAAGCGCGACTTCGAGCGACGCCAGTGTTTCACGGTCTAGATCATTTGTTGGTTCATCAAGTAGGAGAAGGTTGGCAGGCTTGGTCAACATTTTGGCCAAGTTCACACGGTTACGCTCACCGCCTGAGAGTTGCCCGACATTTTTCTGCTGATCTGTGCCTTTAAAGTTAAACGCACCGACATAAGCGCGGGACGGCACTTCGCGTTTGCCCATGACAAGGATATCGAGCCCGTCGGAAATCGCTTCCCAAACATTATGGCTGGGGTCGAGAGCCGCGCGGTTTTGATCGACATAGCCGAGCTCGACCGTTTCGCCGACTTTAAACGTGCCGTCGTCTGGAGTTTCTTGACCTGTAATCATTTTGAAAAGCGTGGTTTTACCCGCACCGTTTGGCCCGATCACGCCGACAATCCCGCCGCGCGGTAGCTTGAACGAGAGATCTTTGATCAAGAGCTTATCGCCAAACCCTTTGCTGACGTTGTTACATTCCACAACGATATTGCCGAGGCGTTCGCCCATCGGAATACGGATTTCCGCGTGAGAGACGACCTCGTTCTCTGCCGCGTCGCGTAAGTTTTCATAGGCCGAAATACGGGCTTTGGATTTCGTCTGACGCGCTTTGGGATTAGAGCGGATCCATTCGAGTTCGCGCTTTAACGCTTTGGTCTTGGAATCAGATTCGCGGCCCTCTTGGTCCATGCGCTTACCTTTGGCTTCCAGCCATGACGAGTAATTGCCTTCGTGTGGATGGCTTTTACCGCGGTCGATCTCGAGCGTCCAATTGGTGATATTATCAAGGAAGTAGCGATCATGGGTAATGAGGATAATCGCGCCTTTATATTGCACGAGATAGTTCTCAAGCCAGTTCACAGTCTCGGCGTCCAAATGGTTGGTCGGCTCATCGAGGAGCAAAAGATCAGGTTTGGATAGCAGGAGCTGACAGAGCGCGACACGGCGCGCCTCACCGCCTGAGAGATTATCAACGGGGCTTTCGGCGGGCGGGCAACGCAAGGCCTGCATCGCCATTTCAATTTTACTGTCGATGTCCCACGCGTCCTTGGCATCGACTTGTTCTTGCAACTCTGTCATTTCTTCCATGAGTTCGTCTGTGTAATCTTCGGCCATTTTCATCGCGACGGCGTTATATTTGTCAAAGATGATTTTATCTTCGCAGCCCGAGATCACATTGCCCCAAACATCTTTGCTACTGTCCAAATGCGGCTCTTGCGCGAGGTAGCCCACTTTGACGCCTTCTGCGGCCCAATGCTCACCCGTGACTTCTGTGTCAACGCCCGCCATGACTTTCATAAGGGTCGACTTACCCGCGCCGTTTACACCAATCAGGCCGATTTTAGCATCGGGGTAAAATGACAAATGCACATTGTCGAGAATGGTTTTATTGCCAAACTTTTTAGTCAGGCCTTGCATATGGTAACAGAATTGACGGGCCATAAGAGCGCTCCGGAACTGAATTGGAAATCAACCCGCGATATGCGACGGACGAGGCAAAATTACAAGGGTGGATTTAGATCAACCGGCCAAGTTTGGCTAAACGACAGGCGTTTTAAAATGCCCAAAAATCATAATGGCTCCAATTAAAACGAACCCTACCCCTGCAATGAGCTTGAGCGGCAGTGCAGAAAGGTATTTCTCCGCGCTTGCGCCGAGGAGTACGGCCAGTCCTGTTGACACGACCAGTGCCGACGCCGCAGACAAAAAGACAAGACCTTTATGGGATGTCCCCTCTGACGCAAATAAGACTGTTGCAAGTTGTGTCTTATCGCCGAGCTCTGCCAGAAAAACGGTTAAAAAAATTGAAAAGTAGAGGTTCATATCGGCTTCCGAACTAAGGACGTCCTAAGAGATGGCCGACAATATATCCAAAACCGTAAGCAATGACGAGGACGGAAATGAGTCCAATAATGAATTGCAATAGAGAGATCGAGACATCAGGATTTTGGGCCACGCTATCAAACCCTTCCTGATCTTCGGGTATAGGGGTCACAGTCCAAGCCATATAATTTGTGATAATGATATAAGCCGTAATGACGAAACTTATGAACAAAAAGGGTAGATGGCTCATTGTGAAGTTCAAATCTAGTTTGGGGAGAACACTGTCAGAGATCAAGAGTGGGAGCGATAAAGCCAATGCGGAAAAAACGAAAACCCTAAAAGCAAAGCTCTCAGATTTATGCTTTAAACCCCGCTCCCATTCATCAAGATTTTTGTCCATCCGGGTCAAATAATTGATGGGACGTTGAATGAGGCAGAACACTGTTGCTAAGAGAGGGATAAGGATAGTGAACATTAGCAGTGGATTTGCGAACAAACTCTCCACGTTAAAGGCAAGGTAACAAAGCGCTATCGGTCCAGGAATTGCCAAAAAACCCAAAAGCTTCAGTCGGTTTAAGCTTTTATATGAAAAATCCGACTCTTTGATTTTAAACGGGGCGTAAATTTTATCCATTACAGTCATTATATCTCTCCTACTTTTCTTATTTTTCTGCTTTTTTATCAGCCAGTTCTTCGGCAAATGTTTTGAACGGGCGCGGTGAAAACGCCATATCAATCGGTACGTCGAAATATTCCGCGAGTTTAAACGCAAGTTCTAATGAAGCGTTGTAGTCCCCGCGCTCGAGGTAGCCGATCGTCTGAAAATTTACGTCCACGGCGTCGGCCAGCTCTTTGCGGGACAAGCCTCTTTCTGTGCGCAATATTTTGATACGGTTATAAATCATATTGTTGTAGATATACAACATTTAGATTAAATCAACAACAAAATGTGAAACTTGTTTTATTTTTTAGTCAAAGACCAAGCGGGACGCTTCCCCGCACATACAGTTTACGCGTTTGTAACTCAGCTGAAACACTCCCGTCAGAATTCCCCCCTTATGGCTGTGTTCACTTTAAACTTGGGGACAATCATGAAATCAATAAAGCGCATTACAACCACACTTATTTCCATAGCCTTTGCAGGCCTTTTTGCGACAAGCGCCCAAGCCCAAACCCAAGCCCAAACCCAAACCCAAGCGGAGGCGGAGGCGGAGGCGGAGGCGGAGGCGAAGGCGAAGGCGCAAACGCCAAACACAGCAAGTTCCAAAGCTCAAGAACGCGGCGCATACGGTGTCCTCAGCGCGACAAGCTATGATCTGGAGTCTTTTGGAGCCGAAGCAAAACTTGGCTATAACTTTAACAAATATTTTGGTGTCGAAGCCCAAATTGGTGCAGGTTTAACGGAAGATGCCGGCCCTATTGCAGATTTTCCAAATGCGGCAACCCTCACCCTAAAAGTCGATCATACAGTCGGGGCATTTGGTGTCGCGCGCTTGCCTTTGACGAAACAGTTCGAGGTCTTTGCAATAGCCGGCATTCACCAAACGCAGTATAATGTGAAAATAAGCAACGTTCTTGGGACAGATTATGATGTCAACAATACGGGCTTTGCAGGCGGCGGGGGCATCCAATATAATTTGAGTCCCAAAAGTGCCATTCGTGCCGAATATACATATTTAGACAAGAGCGGTATCAACACCACATCAATCGGATATGTGCGTAAGTTTTAACCACTTGCGCCAAGAGGACCAAAAGAAAAAATTATGACTGGCAAAATTATGGGTTTTGAAACGTGGGCAGACCCGTAACTCTGCCCGCAAAAATTTCGAATCCCAAAAAAATGCAAGTTTTAAAAAACTGTTTCTAGCCAGTGACAGGCAAAACATGTTAAAGAATACGACTTAGACGCAAATTATGCCTGATTTTATTCCGTCGGGCTTGTATAGATAGCACATGATATGACCAAATGGACTCCCTCGAGCTGGCGCGCGAAACCTGCAAAACATATTCCAGAAGATTATCCTGACACAGATCATCTGGCACAAGTCGAAGGCACATTGCGCGGATATCCGCCCCTCGTCTTCGCGGGCGAAGCGCGTCGACTAAAAGAACGGCTTGCAGATGTCGCGATGGGCAAAGCGTTTCTCTTACAAGGCGGTGATTGCGCCGAGAGCTTTAAAGAGTTCCACCCTGATAATCTGCGCGATATGTTCCGCGTTATGATGCAAATGGCCGTCGTGCTGACTTACGGCGCAGGACAGCCCGTGGTTAAGGTCGGTCGTATCGCAGGTCAATTTGGCAAGCCGCGCTCCTCTCCAGTTGAAGTGCGCGACGGGATTACCCTGCCGAGTTACCGCGGCGATAATATTAATGGTATGGATTTCACACCTGAATCTCGCCTGCCCGATCCTGAACGCCTTATCAAAGCTTATGGCCAATCCGCGTCGACCCTAAACCTCTTACGCGCGTTTTCATCTGGCGGTTACGCTAATTTGCGCAATATCCATAAATGGACATTAGGCTTTGTCGGTGGGTCAGAGCAGACAAAGAAATATCAAGAGCTTTGCGATAAAATCTCGGACGCGATGGACTTTATGGAAGCCTGCGGCGTGACTCCGCAAAGCACTCCGCAAATGGCCGCAACGGATTATTACACATCGCATGAAGGCCTGCTGTTGGGTTACGAAGAAGCCATGACCCGTATCGATAGCACGACGGGACGTTGGTATGACACGTCTGCCCATATGTTATGGATTGGCAATCGTACGCGACAGCTTGACCATGCCCATATCGAATTTATGCGCGGGATTGAAAACCCAATTGCGATGAAAATCGGCACAGGGCTTGAACCTGATGAGCTGTTAAAACTGCTCGATGTTTTGAACCCAGAAAACGAAGCGGGCAAAATCACTTTGATTGCACGCTATGGCCATACAGAAGTCGCAAAAGGCTTGCCGGTTTTAGCGCGTGCCATCAAAAAAGCCGGCCGTCATGTCGTTTGGTCTTGTGACCCGATGCACGGCAATACGATTAAAACCGATAGCGGATATAAAACACGCCCTGTCGACTTTATCTTGTCAGAAGTTCGAACCTTTATGCAAGTTTTGCACTCTGAAGGGTGCTGGCCGGGCGGCGTACATTTCGAGATGACGGGTCAGAATGTGACGGAATGTTTGGGCGGTTCAGCCCGTGCGGTTCGCGAAGAAGACCTGTCTTCACGTTATCACACGCATTGCGATCCGCGCCTTAACGCAGACCAAGCCTTAGAGCTTGCCTTTCTCATTGCAGAAGAACTTAGAAGCTACCGCAAAGAAGATGCTGTCCGTTTGGCAAGTTAGCCTACTAGATTTAATTTACGGGCAGCGCGCAAAACGCTAGCCCGTAAAGATCATCTGGTCTCGACCATCTTTGACCATGGCAGACTTAAACGCTGCGTCTTCATGCATTTGCGAGAGCCATCTTTGGCAATTTGGGTGCGCGTCTGTGATATATCCCGCATGTTTGCACGCCTCCATTCCGTAAGACATAACAATATCTGCGGCTGTAAGCGTGTCCCCCGCAAGCCATTTCGATTTTTCTAGATCCGCCTCGGCTTTGCTAATGATCGCGCTCATACGCGGGTCTAAAAATGCGCCTTTGACCTTTTCAAAGATTTTAGCGATTAAGCCTTTTAAGAAAAACGGCACGCCGCCTTGGATTGACCCAAACACGGCACGAAACAAAAGCAAAGGCATTTGACTGCCTTGCGCCGCATGGAACCAAAACAAATAATCCGCGCGGTTCGCCTCACCTGCTTTGGGACGGAGTGTCGAGCCTGGATGTTGGTCCAGAATATAATCAATTATCGCATTGCTCTCTGATAATGCGATATCCCCGTCCATTAAAACGGGCGCAGTCCCCAAAGGCGAAATCGCCTTATACGCGGCGGATGCCAGACGTGTTTTGGGATCGCGGTCATAGACTTTCAAATCATAAGGCGTCCCCAGAATTTCAAGTAGCCAAAGAACCCGAAAGGATTGCGAATATTCAAGATGATGAAGTGTTAAACCCTGAGATGATTGTGTCATGGCGAATATATCCTTGAGGTAAAGCCCGTAAATCCTCGCACAACAACGCGGATTCCTATGAATGTGATTAGATATCTAATTCACGGCTTTGCAAGGGTGAATTTTAAAGGTGAATTTTAAGAGTTTGCGGCCTTGGCTGCCTGCACAATGTCTTTCACCTCTGGGAGCATCACGACCGAAAGCGAAACCATAATTGAAATCATTTGCGCAACTATAAGTGCAAGGATTAAAAGAACCGCTAAAACAAGGCTGCGCGGGAGTCTGTCATCCATAGACATTGTTTTAAATGGGCCCTGCGCCGCAGTCCAAACATATAATAAGAACGTTACAATAAGCTGAGACGTCGTAAAGACAGTAAACAGGCTTGGCGGTATAAGCGGCAAAGATAAGGTCGCAAATAAATTAAAGACAGATGCGGGCAAAAGCACAGCAAATAGAAACCTCAACCTGACGACATAGGATAATCTTTCACCCCAAAACCGAATAAATGTAGACATAATGGCAAATAAAATCAGGAGAACAAACGGATATGCAATCAAGTTAAAATCCATTGTTCCTTGCGTAATTTTTTTCCAATCTATATCCAAAGGCCCCACTTCTTCGCCGCCACTACTGGAATTATAACCAAGCTCGAACCCCGTTTTAGAATTTTCCATCATCTTGGTAATGAACAGGCTTCCTTCGCCGCCCCAAATGAATTGCAAGGCCACCATTATGGTCATAAGGCCTAACCAAAGGCGCAATGACGGTGTGAAAACTTCAGGCGCGCCGCGTGTCTGTATTTCCCATGTCGGGGTTTTAGCCGCGCGAAAATAATCATAAGGTCGGGTTATAAGGGCCCAAAGCGAGTGAAAGCTTCGGATATTTAAACCAAACACATCTTCCAACAACTCTTCTGAACCCACTTTCACATTAGGCTGAGCGGGTGGATTGGTCTGCGCCGTTTCATTGTTCAAATCTGTGTTGTTATGCGAAACCATATTTCAAACTTAAAAAAAACCACTCCGGTTTGCCCGAAGTGGTTGGTCTATTTCAATTTAGATCATGTGTTGTTTACAACACAAAACTTAGAGGTCTTTAAGACCAACAGAAGGTTTGAACTGGGCCGATGTTTTGGCTTTGCTCATCATCATTTGACCAGTTGATGGATTACGCATTTCGCGGGCTTCGCGGTGTTTGGCAACGAATTGACCAAAACCTGGCAATGCCACGCCGTTTCCTTTTTTCAACTCATCAACAATGGTATCACAAAACGCTGTAACAAATTCACCAGCTTGTGCATGACTTGTTCCGCAATGATCGGCAAGTGCGCCTACGAGCTCTTTTTTATTCATCAAAGTCTCCCTTTCGATTCGATGACAGTAACCAAACCTGAATACCAGATTCGTTAACCTAATCCTACTCAAGAAGGTTAATAGGGCGTTAAAGAGTGGGATTTACGGGGGTTTTGGGACGAATTACGGGAGTTTCACCCAGGATTTGACATCAGTTATACCTAAAATTATTCCGTAAAAACCAAGAGAACATAGACATTATCGCCTAACGAATCGGCACTTAAGCTCTAAAACGCTCAATAAAATGTGCTCTAACTCATGTAAGGTTTATTGTAGATTTTTAGGTCAGACCCGTCGATACTCAAACCTTGAAATCCAATATAGCCCTTACGGCGCCGCAATTTTAACCTTTATATGCCCACAAGTAAAAGAAGACATCCATGAAAAAACTCAATATGGCCGTATTAGGGGCTGGCGTATTTGGTAATTACCACGCAGGTAAAATTACGTCACATCCAGAGGCCAATCTTATTGGTATCATCGATCATAGCCCTGCGCGGGCGACCAAGCTTGCCAAAGACCATAACACGCGCATGTTCCAATCACTATCAGATGCGATGCCCCTGATCGATGCGGTCATCATTGCCGTCCCCGCAACGCAGCATTCTGATACGGGATTGCAAGCCCTGAGAGCGGGAAAACATGTCTTAATTGAAAAACCGATTGCCTCAGATTTAAAAGGCGCAGAAGCGCTCCTATCCGTGGCCCGCGAAAAAGGCCTCGTTTTACAAGTCGGACATCAAGAGCGCTTTGTCCTACGCGCGGCGGGTATCGCAGACATTAAAGAAACGCCCCTGCGAATTGAAAGCCAACGTATGGGGCCGTTCTCCCCGCGCAATAATGATGTCTCTGTGACGCTGGATCTTATGATCCACGATATCGATATGATACTCAGCCTTATGGGGGCGCCGACGGCTTGCAAAGGTGAGTCCCTTCAAATCATATCAAATGAGCGCGACGTCGCCCTTGGGTTTTTAACATTTCAAAACGGCGGAACAGCCCGCATACAAGCCAGTCGCGTAGAAGATACGAGCCTGCGAACGATGCGACTGATTTATCCGAGTGGAGAGATCAATATAGATTTCAATTCGAAAACTTTATCGCACAATACGCCCTATGCTTTGAAAACGGATTTTGGACAAGACCCCGACGCGAAAGACTCTTTAGGCGCGGCGGATTGGGCGTTTATCCGCTCTTGTTTACATGGCGCACCCGTGGCTATAAGTGGAGAAAACGGATTGGCGGCACTTAAAGTTGCTCTACAAATAGACGGGGATTTATGAAAATTTTTATACGCGCACTCTTAGGCTTCGTCATTCTGGGCTTACTACTCGTCGCGCTTAATTTTGATAAAATCAAACGTCTCCAAACCGTAAATTCACTTTTTGACGCCGATAAAATCGTCCATAATTTCTCGCATATGGACGAAGCGTTTTTGCACCATGACTTGGACGCCAGCTCCGATACTCAAATCTGGCTCGAGAACCCGACACCCCTTCCCGACATGATTACGATTAATCAAAAACCCTATGTCCTCGCAGACGTTCTGAAAACACTCGACACAACGGCCTTTATTGTTGTGCAAGACGGTAAAATCCTAAATGAGCAATATTTTTTGGGAACAGAAAAAGACGACCTTCGTATTAGCTGGTCAATGGCCAAGTCTTTCATGTCAGGCCTGTACGGACAAGCCTTGCAAGACGGAGACATCACGTCACTCGACGAAACGGTTGAAACTTACGCCGCCTCATTAAAAGGCAGCGCTTATGAAGGCGCGACCATCCGAAATGTTCTGAACATGGCCAGCGGTGTTAAATTTAACGAAGACTATCTGGATCCCAAATCCGACATCAATGATATGGGGAAAATTTTAGGCCTTGGCGGGTCTATGGACAAATATACCGCGTCCTTAAAAGACCGCGAAGTTGAACCGGGCGAGCGGTGGAAATATGTCTCTATAGATACGCATGTCGCCGCCATGGTCCTGCGCGCCGCGACAGGCAAAACGCTCCACCAAATGTTCAACGAAACCTATAGCGCCCATTTGGGGTTTGACCGCGCGCCGTATTACCTCACGGACGGCAAAGACGTGGCCTTCGCCCTTGGCGGACTGAACCTCACCACACGCGATTACGCTAAATTTGGACAACTCTTTTTACAAGGCGGAAAGTGGAACGGCGCGCAAATTATCCCAGCAGATTGGGCCGCGACGTCCACACGGGATAGCGCCCCCACACAATCAGATCGCGGCGTGGGTTACGGATATCAATGGTGGGTGCCTATGCCGCAAGACGGACCAAACAAAGGCGACTTCTTTGCGGTTGGAATTTACGGACAATATATTTACGTCAATCCGCAAGCAGGCCTCGTCATTGCCAAGAACGCAGCCGACCGAGAATTTACTCAGCCCATGCCAGAATTTGGTGCGGAATTTGGTCACAGCATGAATGTCAACATTGCGATATTTCGAAGCCTTGCAGACCATTACAGTACCTCACCTACACTTAATGAGATTGTGGCTGAATAAAAATATTTCGCCTAAACTTAAGACCGTCTGTGAGAGGTGAAACGGGCTTGCCCATCTTAGACGGCAGGGTTAAACCCACTTCATGAAAAACCCTGCCATGACCACAACTCTTAAAATTGCGTCCGCACAGCTCAATGCGTGTGTTGGCGACCTTTCAGGAAATATGGCAAAAGCCCGCGAGGCGTTCGCACGTGCCAAAGACGGCAAAGCTGATATCCTCGTCCTGCCAGAGCAATTTGTTATTGGCTACCCTGCCGAAGACCTGGTGCTAAAACCCGCCGCCCTCGCCGATTGTAAGATTGAGGCCGAGAGCTTTGCCAAGCTGACCCAAGACGGCCCTGCGGTGATCTATAACCTTCCATGGCTTGACGCGGGCAATATCTATAACGCCGCGCTATTTATGCAAGACGGCGAAATCACGGATATTCGGTATAAGCATCACCTGCCCAATTACGGCGTCTTTGACGAAGCCCGTATTTTCACTCGCGGCCCGCTCCCTAAACCGATTGAGTTTAAAGGCATAAAAATCGGCCTGCCTATATGTGAAGACCTCTGGCAACCGGGTGTCGCGAGCCATTTGGCAGACCTCGGCGCAGAAATCCTGATTTCGCCCAATGGGTCGCCGTGGCGCAGGACGGCTTTGACAGAGCGTGTCGCAGCCCTTGGCGAGAAAGTTCACAATGAAGGCCTGCCGCTTATTTACGTCAACCAAATCGGCGGACAGGACGAGCTTGTTTTTGACGGCTCATCTTTTGCCATGGAGGCGGACGGCGAGATTGTCCAAGCCCTGAAATCCTTTGTCGAAGATTTTGATATTTCGACATGGGAGAAAAAAGACGGGGTATGGGTCTGCACGCAGTCCAAAATGGAATCCCAACTCTCTGGCCACGAGGCCGATTGGCGCGCCATGTGCCTTGGGCTCGCCGATTACGTCAATAAGAACGGATTTAAGCAAATCGTGCTCGGTATGTCAGGCGGCATTGATAGCGCAGCCGTCGCGACAATTGCCGTGGACGCGCTTGGCCCTGAACGTGTCTGGTGCGTGATGATGCCGACAAAGTACACATCGGGCGATAGTCTGACAGATGCAGAAGAATGCGCGGAAGCCCTTGGGTGTCGATACGACTCAATCGCTGTTAAGCCCGCGATTGATGCGTTTGATCAGATGCTCGGCACGATGTTCAAAGATACAAAGTCTGATACAACAGAAGAAAATATTCAATCTAGGTCGCGGGCGCTTGTCCTTATGGCCCTGTCTAATAAGTTCGGCCCGATGGTCGTGACAACAGGGAATAAATCCGAAATGGCGGTGGGCTATGCCACGCTCTACGGCGATATGTGCGGCGGATATAATCCCGTCAAAGACATTTACAAGACTGAGCTTTTCAAGCTGGCGAATTGGCGTAATGCGCATAATCCTGATGACCTACTTGGCGCAGAACAGCCTATCCCAGAGCGTATTATTACCAAACCCCCTTCGGCGGAACTGCGTGATGATCAAAAGGATAGTGACAGCTTGCCTGAATACGACGTCCTCGACGATATTCTGTTTGGCCTGATCGAGCAGGAATTACCCGTTGAAGATATCATTGCACGCGGGCATACCCCTGCCAATGTAAAGCGGATACAGCACCTGCTTTACATTGCTGAGTATAAGCGCCGCCAAGCGCCCCCTGGCGTTAAAATTGGCAGTAAGAACTTCGGACGCGATCGTCGCTATCCGATCACAAACAAATATCGGGACACGGTCGATATGACCTCTGACCCGTCTGAAACTTAAATTTATAACGAAAGCTAGCCCATGTCCGTAATCGTTCGCTTTGCACCCTCTCCGACAGGTAAACTTCATGTCGGCAATGTCCGTACGGCCCTCCTCAACTGGTTGTTCGTACGCGAACAAGGCGGCAGCTTTATTCTGCGCATTGATGACACCGACACAGAGCGCTCCACACAAGCCTTTGAAGACGGTATCAAAGAAGACCTGACGTGGCTGGGCATGACATGGGACGCGACGTTTAACCAATCCCACCGTTTTAAACTCTACGAGGACGCGGCCACTAAGCTCAAAGCAGAAGGTCTGCTATATCCGTGCTACGAAACCTCAGAGGAACTTGATCGCCAACGCAAATTACAGCGCGTGCAAAGTAAGCCGCCCGTTTATAATCGCGGCGCGCTTGACCTCTCGGAAGACGAGATAAAAGCGCTCGAAGATGCGGGCCGTAAACCGCATTGGCGTTTTAAGCTCTCGGGTAAGCCTGTGACGTGGACGGATGTAGTGCGCGGCGAACAAACGATTGATACAAGCTCTATTTCGGATCCTGTTCTTATTCGTGCGGACGGGTCATTCCTTTATACACTTCCAAGTGTGGTCGACGATATTGACGCGCGTATCACCCACGTCATTCGCGGCGAAGATCACGTCACAAATTCGGGTGCGCAGATTGAAATCTTCAAAGCACTTTCAGATCACGTTCCAAACTTTGCCCATACGCCCCTATTGGTCGGCGCAGACGGTAAAGGCCTGTCAAAACGTCTGGGTTCATTGTCGATGGATCAATTACGCGAACAAAGTTTCGAGCCTTTGGCGATTACGTCTCTCCTCGGTAAAATTGGGACGTCAGACCCGATCGAAGCGCGGCCTTCGCTCGACGTTTTAGTCTCAGAGTTTTCATTTTCAAAAATTGGCCGCGCCCCCGCGCGGTTTGACGAAAATGAACTCCTACTCGTTAATTCCAGATTATTGCACGAAACGGATTACGCGGATGTCAAAGACCGCTTAGATGCGATGGGCGTAAGTGGCGGAGAAGCGCTCTGGAACCTTGTGCGGTCCAATGTCGAGAAAATCTCTGATGTCACGGACTGGGCGAATGTCTTTAATGCGCCAATGGCGGGACAAATTTCCGATGAAGATATCGAATTTTGTAAAACTGCGGCGGCGTGTTTGCCAGATACAGTCAATGCTGAGACATGGTCAGCATTAACAAAAGAGTTAAAAGAAAAAACTGATCGCAAAGGAAAAACCTTATTCTTGCCGCTTCGCCTTGCCCTGACAGGTAATGCGCGCGGGCCAGATATGGGCAGTGTTCTTGTCTTGCTTGGCGCAGAGCGGGCCAAGGCGCGATTAAACGGTGAAACAGGGTAGTTTATAAAGCGCCGCCCGAGCGCTCACAGAGCTGTGAATTCTCTTGATTTGAAGCCTATGCAACGTTCCCATACAGAACAAAAAAATATCAAAGAGAGAGAATTATAATGACAAAAAATTTGAAAGTACCCCTATTTCTAACGCGCCTATCGATTGCGCTTTTTCTATTTCCATGGGTATTAATGCGCCTGACCAAAGTCGAAGCCGGCGCAGGCTTGTTTGAGAAATATTACTTCATCAAAGGCATGCCTAATGCGGTCGCGCTCATCATTGCTATTTTCTGGGCAATTCTGTTGCTGGCCTTTTTATCCGGTTTCAAAAAACGTATTAGCTATGGCTTGGTATTTTTGCTGCACACTCTCGGAACTTTGATGACGCTACCCTATTTGATTCCAGGTACTGAGAATTTTAAGATTCTCTTTATGGCGGCAATCCCAACAATTGCTGCAATGGGTCTGCTCTATATTTTACGCGATCAAGACACGCTTTTGTCTATCGATAAATAATACCTCAGAATATAGCTAGTCGATCGGGGCCGCACATTAGACATGTGCGGCCCCCTTTCGTTTATATTTTGAAATTTTTTGAGACAATAAGTTGAGAAAATAGGTGGGTGATCAGTACGCTCGCTAGGATGAGACGAGAAGACTGACCACACCACCGTTTGCGGTAGCTTAGTGTGTGGGGTCCACTACCTGTGACGGAACGTTAAGTTGGGATGTGAGTCCCGTCATCTCTTTACTATCGCATAAGTTGTAAATAAACAATTAAATTTAGCGCTTAGGTTGTATTATAAGCAATTAAAAGTTGCATAAACTAAACATTAGCACCTTAAAGATGCCTTTTATTTGGAATTAGACTTTGGCCCACGCGATGAATGCGGCCGCCAGCGAATGATTCGGCTGAGTATCAACCACCATGTGCGATCAAACCACAGGACTATAGCAATCAGGATTGCACCGAAAATCCAATGCGCCTCTGTAAAATATAACCAAAGAAATGTGCCGATCAACAGTGGGTAGAATGCAATCGCAAAAAACAGACGCCACAATGCCGTCCCTATTGCTTTTACATTCTGACGGCTCACGACGCTGTATCGGTATTCAGCTCGCGCGGGACTAAGAAATCCACAGCGCGCCAAACATCCGGGTCATACCACACCCCTGATACACCCTCTCTTCGCGCGAAGACCGCACACGCACCCGTTGGAAATCCCGTAAAAACGGGGGGGCGACCCTTACAAAAATAATCATATAAGGCGGCCCAGCCTGGATTGTGCCCCAATAGCATTATACGTTCGCATTCGAGCGTGTCTGGGTCGTCTAGTTTTTGACAAGCGTGAATCACATCTTCAACAGAGGCATGATAAAAATCTGGTACATAGTGTATCGTTTGCGCGCCAGGAATACCGCGTATCAAATGCGAGGCTGTTTCTTTAGTCCGTTTTGCATCAGATGCCAAAATCATATTCGGCGCATAGCCACGCGCGTGTAATGTGCGCGCAATATTATCGGCAGACTCTCGCCCACGCGTATTAAGCGGCCGTTCGTGATCCGACAAAGACATATCTGTCCAAGACGATTTCGCGTGACGCATGAGGATTAAGTGAGTCAGCATAATTCAAAGCATAGGCTGAAATTCAGCCACGCGCTACAAAGTTTATAAGATTAGCTGTACGTTCTAATCACAAAATGGTCGCATATGTGCGGCACAGTCGCGGGGACTATATCTTTAGCACAAATGACTTTTAACGACGGCCCCAGCCTTGCCCATATCCAAACGTCCCGCAAAGTCAGTTTTTAAACGGCCCATGATTTTGCCCATATCTTTCAGACAGGTCGCCCCCGTCTCGTCGACAAGCGCCGCAATTGCGGATTTCATTTCATCATCAGATAACGGTTTAGGCATAAAATCGCGCACGATTTCGATTTCAGCGCGCTCTCGGTCAGCAAGTTCAGGCCGACCATTATCATCATAGGTTTTAGCACTTTCTTCGCGCTGCTTTACCATTTTTGAGAGTAGAGATAAGATTTCGTCATCATTTATGCCTTCGCAGCGATCCTCTGACCGAGCGGCAATATCACGATCTTTAATGGCGGCACTCACAAGACGGAGTGTTGATACGCGCAAGGTCTCTTTGGACTTCATCGCAACTTTTGTCGCGCTTGATATGGCAGCTCTGAGTGACATCTAATCCCTATTCCGTCAAAGACGGCCTAATATAAAATCTTCACCAATTTCATGCCAAAATCATTTCTGACCTCACACGTCTACCGTAAAAGACCCAAAAATGCAAAGCCTTCATCACGTTTTATCTTGCGTATTCTGACGCTCTGCGTCAAACACTTCAAAGTTTGTGATGGGGCGTTTAAGGCGCAACACCCAATAGAAGGACGGGTCTCTATGAGTAAGATCGCTAAAAATCAAGCCCAATTTCATCAAAAAACGGGTGCGCTTGTTTTAGAAAACGGACAAGTCTTTTACGGTCAAGGCGCGGGCCATATTGGACACGCTGTCGGTGAGGTTTGCTTTAACACCTCGATTACGGGGTATCAGGAAATTCTCACAGATCCCTCTTACGCAGAACAATTGATATGCTTCACCTTCCCACACATTGGTAATACGGGCACAACGCCAGAAGACGAAGAAGCCGCAACGCAAAGATCTGAGAGCGCCGCACGCGGGGCGATTTTTAAAGCGCCAATCACCACACCGTCAAATTGGCGGTCAGAAACGCATCTGAATGAGTGGCTCATATCCCGAAACATAATAGGATTATCAGGCATAGACACACGCGCCCTCACCGCGTTCATACGGGAAAACGGTATGCCAAAAGGTGTCATCGCGCATAGTCCTAAAGGTGAATTTGATATTCCTGCGCTTGTGAAACAGGCTAAAGATTGGGCAGGTTTAGAAGGCACTGATTTATCAAAAAATGTCCATACGGAACAAAATTTTGATTGGCGCGAAGCTTGCTGGGTTTGGCCTGAAGGTCACACAGATCAGACGGGCCTTAAAAAAATCGTCTTGATTGATTACGGCGTAAAACGAAACATCCTCAGAAACCTTGTCAGTCAAGGCCTCTCTGTCACAGTGGTCCCCGCAACAGCGACCGCCAAGGATATTCTTGAGCTCAAACCTGACGGTATTGTTTTATCGAACGGCCCGGGCGACCCCGCTGCGACAGGCGCATATGCCATACCCGTTATCAAAGATTTGATTTCTGCGGATTTACCGATACTCGGCATTTGTCTTGGCCACCAAATGCTGGCCTTAGCCTTAGGGGCAAAAACGGTTAAAATGGACCAAGGTCATCACGGCGCCAACCATCCCGTCATGGATCATACGACGGATAAAGTCGAAATCGTCTCTATGAATCACGGGTTTGCCGTCGACCAAGACAGCCTACCTGACACCGTGATTGAAACGCATGTCTCTTTGTTTGATGGATCAAATTGTGGGATTCAACTTAAAGGAAAGCCCGTCTTTTCTGTTCAACATCATCCAGAGGCCAGCCCTGGCCCGCAAGACAGTCTTTATTTGTTTGAGCGGTTTGCTGAGGCGCTGTAACGCTTTAGGTCACGGTTATGCCGATTTATGTGTCTAAAAACCTCACGCTTTAGGGCGTGAAATTGTAAGAAATAGTCCGGCTAAAATACAAACAGATGCAACACTGAATGACAAGGTGAGTGGCTCGGACAACCAGATTATGCCGCCAAGAGCCGTTATTATCGGCACGCATAATTGAGAAACGGCAGCCATTGTCGAGCGAATTTTAGGCAGAACACGGTACCAGATCACATATCCCAGTCCCGATGTAATCGCCCCAGATATAACCGCAAGGATTACCCCTTTCGAGCTCGGCGGAGTTTCTGGCATAAATGTCAAAAGCGGAACTGCGAACACCAGAACAGCCAAGCTTGCAAAGAAAAAATTACTCGCAGTCTGTGTTGTCGGGTTTTGAGCTTTACGACCCAAGAGCGAATAGACCCCCCACCCAACACCCGATAAAACCATTAAAGACGCGGGGACGATTGGCGGAACAGAAGCAGTCGGTCCAAAGAGCACAATAAGCCCCATCAAGGCTATAAAAACGCCCGTTTTTTGAATATGGCTTAACCTGTCTCCTGCAAGGTATCCTCCTATCAGCATTGTCATTTGCACAGACAGGAACAAGATCAACGCGCCCGTACCCGCAGGCAGGTTTACATAAGCGAGTGAAAACATAAGCGCGTAGACAAATAACCCCGCAGTTTGTCGTGGGTTAAACGCGCTCCAAACTGATTTTCCACGAACACACACACATAAAACAACTGCACCCGCCACCAGTCTGAGGCCTGTGAACGTTATCGGTCCAAGTGTAGAAATGCCGTCAACATCAGGAATTAATGCAGCTCGCGCAATGAGTGAATTTCCCGCAAAGGCGACCATCGCCAAGATCATTAGAATGAGGGTCGTGCCTGTCATATAGCGGGGTTTTCGTGGCAACGTCACACGTCAGCCCGCCTCAGCTGTCTACACTGTGCCATATAGCGCGGAAGCCTTAGGAAATAATGCATCCGAATGAAAGGGTCGTTCGTCAACCTAACCGAACAGAACCGCTCGCAATCAAGCTCTCCGCGCCTGCAAGAATGGCCTCTTTGGCAGACCGTGGTACGACGCCTGTTAAATTTGTAACATAGGCCGCATCGGCAATGTGATATGTGCCCAACTCCGTTAAAAGCGGGCGGATGCTGTCATCAAACACAGCAAGAACACGCAACACAAAGGACGGCATTTCGCCTTTAGGTAGGCTTTTGAGTTCGGGATATGCCTCTTTCAACACGGACGCGATTTCTTTGAACCACAATGTCTGACCTGTTGCGAGTAAGCGCCGTCCACCTGCGGCCTCTGCCGTCATCGCCTGCACATGAATGGCGGCGCAATCACGCACATCGATCAAAGGTACGCCGACTTTGGGCGCACGCGGGAACTTCCCGATCATCATGGCTTTTAACATTCCAAGTGACGCCCCTGCATTACCGTAAGTGTCAGGACCAAAAACAACACCGGGATTGACCACTGTCAGCTTGTCTTTCAAGCCTTGCGCCGTAGCGTAAGCCCACGCCGATTGCTCCGCCCGTGTTTTTGAAATTGGGTAGGACGTCATAGGCTTCCAATCGGGATCTGACCAATCATCATCTGTAATTATCATTTCCGCGCCTTTGCCCGCCTGCCCCATCATTGCGGCGATTGACGATGTCAGAACAATACGTTCCGCGCCCGCAGAAAACCCGTGTTCCAGAACCCGTTGCGCACCCGCTCGGGCTTCAGGCACAAGCGCTTCTCGGTCTTTGGGCGCCTCGTGCGGGAGGGGCGAGGCTATATGTTGGATATATCGACAGCCTTGGACGGCCTCTTTCCATCCTACATCAGATCCCAGATCCGCTTGCACAAGTTCAAGCCGAGAGACATCAAGTCCAGTATCCGCGAAGACCTTTTTGACCCGTTCGCCCTTTTTAAGGTTTCGCACGGTTCCGCGTACATTATATCCCTGATTGAGGAGACGCTCTGTCACATGAGACGCAATGAATCCTGATACGCCCGTTACTAGAACTTTGTCAGACATTTTCGCCCCTTTTTTAATTTCTAACTGTTACGCGCAGACTGTGCGTTACCGAATTTTAGGACTACAGTTTTGATTATAAATTTCAATCGCCTCGGGCATCCACCGCTCGAAATCATTCACGCGTGTTTGCGGGGATGGATGGGTGCTTTGAAATTCTGGAGGATTCGCCCCGCCAGCCGCGCCCATACGCTCCCATAATTTCGGAGCTTCGCGCGGATCGTAACAGGCGCGCGCCACAAGGACGAGGCCGATATAGTCAGCTTCTGATTCGTGTTTACGCGAAAACGGAAGCGCGTAGCCATATTGAGAAATGCCGCCAAAGACACCCATGACGGCCCGTTGCGCGCCGTAATCCATGCCGCCTGCGCCCATCGCCACGCCCGCACCGACGATACGTTGCATATTTTGTTGCGCCATACGTTCCGCACCGTGATGGGCGAGTGCGTGCCCAACTTCGTGGCCCATGATAACGGCCAAGCCGTCTTCATTTTCCGCAATCGGAATAAGGCCAGTATAAACAGCCGTATAACCGCCCGGCAAAGCAAATGCATTGGCTTGTTCGGATTCAATAACATTAAACGCCCATTCAAAGCCCGGATCTTCGGGTGCTGCCGCGCGTGCAATGCGCTTACCGATTGCGTTCACGGCATCCACAACAGGGCCGGACTGCTTCACTTGGCTGTCATTTAAAATTTGTTGATACGATTGCAAGCCGAGCTGCATCTCCGCATCATGCTTCATTGTCCGAAGTTGCTTACGACCCGTCAGCGGGACTTCTTTTTGATTGGCAAAATAATAAACCCCAGCGCCGACCGCAAATAAGAGCATAATTTGCCAGCGAAATCCGCCTCCGCGACGGCGACGTCCACCTAAATTCATTCGATTTACCATACGTCCCACCCAAAACTTCGCTTGCGCCTATATGCAAAGAGATAAACACCTAAGTCCCATTGGTCAAATAGCACTTTCAGTCCAAAAAACGATCAATCTTCATAGCCTTGTGGATTTTCATCCGCCTTTTTGCCGCTTTTTCTTGTAACTCTATGTGCAATTATATAGGAGAGGACAATTTGCTTTTACGGGGTCGATTCAAACCAGAATCAACGCCGCTTACGAACTGGATAAGAACATGGGTAAACGCACAGATATCAAAAGTATATTGATCATCGGCGCGGGCCCCATCGTTATTGGGCAAGCCTGCGAATTTGATTATTCAGGCGTTCAAGCGTGTAAAGCCCTTAAAGATGAAGGCTACCGCGTTATCCTCATCAACTCCAATCCCGCCACAATCATGACCGATCCGGGCATGGCGGACGCAACCTATGTCGAGCCGATCACACCTGAAATGGTCGAAAAGGTCATCGCAATAGAACGCCCTGACGCCCTCCTTCCGACGATGGGCGGACAAACAGCCCTCAACACAGCCCTCAAACTTGAAGAATTGGGCGTGCTTGAGAAATATAATGTCGAAATGATCGGCGCGAAGGCCGACGCGATTGACAAAGCCGAGAACCGTGAACGCTTTGCCAAAGCCATGACCAAGATCGGCCTTGAAAACCCCAAAGCGACGATCATCACAGCGCCCAAGGGCGACATAGCCAGCGGCGTCGCGGAAGCCTTGCAAAAGCTCGATTTGACGGGCCTTCCCGCAATTATCCGACCTGCCTTCACGCTTGGCGGTACAGGCGGCGGCGTGGCGTATAATAAGGAAGAGTTTGAACATTATGTACGCTCTGGCCTATCGGCCTCTCCGACCAATCAAGTCCTGATTGATGAGAGCCTGCTGGGTTGGAAAGAATACGAAATGGAAGTCGTGCGCGACAAAGATGATAATTGCATCATCATTTGTGCGATTGAAAACATTGACCCCATGGGCGTGCATACGGGCGATTCGATTACGGTTGCCCCTGCTCTGACGCTGACCGATAAAGAGTACCAAATTATGCGGAATGCCTCGATTGCGGTGCTACGCGAAATCGGTGTCGAAACAGGCGGCTCGAACGTGCAATTCGCGGTGAACCCCGCAGATGGTCGCATGGTTGTCATTGAGATGAACCCGCGTGTCTCGCGCTCATCTGCGCTGGCGTCAAAAGCGACAGGCTTCCCAATTGCGAAAATCGCGGCCAAGCTCGCTGTCGGTTATACTTTGGACGAACTCGACAATGACATAACCGGAGCTACGCCTGCCGCGTTTGAACCGACAATTGATTATGTCGTCACAAAGATACCACGTTTTGCATTTGAGAAATTCCCGGGGTCCGACTCACTGCTCACGACATCTATGAAATCTGTCGGCGAAGCCATGGCCATTGGCCGAACCTTTACCGAGAGCTTGCAAAAAGCTTTGCGCTCATTGGAAACCGACCTGACGGGACTGAATGATATTGATATCACGAATAGTGTCGACCTTGACCCAGAAGCGTTGAAGTCTGCAGTAAAAGCTCGCCTCTCCCTTCAAGCTCCAGACCGTCTTTTGGTGGTTGCCCAAGCTTTCCGCCACGGATTTACTGTTGAAAAAGTCAACCAATATACAAGCATTGACCCGTGGTTCCTGCGCCAGATTGAAGCCCTCGTGAAAGCTGAACAACATCTGATCGAAAACGGCCTACCCAAAGACGCGCAAACTTGGAGCGCCTATAAATCCGAAGGGTTCTCCGACGCCCGTATGGCAGAATTGACAAATGGTACGGAAGACAATGTGCGCAAGAAACGTCGCAAAGCGGGAGTCACCCCTGTTTATAAACGCGTCGACACCTGCGCGGCAGAATTTGCGGCCAAGACACCTTATATGTATTCCACTTACGAAACCCCGTCTTTTGACGGCGAAGTCGCCTGCGAAGCCCGCGTTTCAGACCGTAAGAAAGTTGTCATTTTGGGCGGCGGGCCAAACCGTATCGGGCAAGGCATTGAATTTGATTATTGTTGCTGTCACGCCGCTTTCGCCATGGACGATATCAATATCGAATCCATTATGGTCAATTGCAACCCTGAGACAGTTTCTACGGATTACGACACGTCAGACCGTCTTTATTTCGAACCTCTGACAGAAGAAGACGTTTTAGAGCTTATCGAAAAAGAGCGTCAATCGGGCGAATTGCTCGGCGTTATTGTGCAGTTTGGCGGACAGACTCCGTTGAAACTTGCAGAAGCGCTTGAGGCGAACGGTATTCCACTGCTTGGCACAAAGCGCGACGCATTGGACCGCGCCGAAGACCGCGAACGCTTTAAAAATCTTGTGGACACACTTGGCCTTAAACAGCCTAATAATGCCATTGTCAGCACAGCAAAAGGCGCCGAAGAGGCGGCTGAGAAAATCGGTTACCCCGTCGTCTTGCGTCCCTCAAATGTTCTTGGCGGTCGCGGTATGGAAATCGTCGAAGACACGGCGGATTTGCGGCGCTATGTCAATGAGGCTGTAAAAGTCTCTGGCAAATCGCCCCTCCTCATCGACCAATATCTACGCAATGCCATTGAGGTCGATGTCGACGCAATATGCGACGGCGAAGATGTTTTCATTGCAGGTGTAATGGAACACATTGAAGAAGCAGGTGTGCATTCGGGCGATAGTGCCTGTTCACTCCCGCCTTACACACTCTCTACTGCCGTTGTCGACGAGATGAAGGATCAAGCGCGCAAGCTCGCGCTAGAGCTCGGCGTTATCGGCCTGATGAATATTCAATTCGCAGTCAAAGATAACGAAGTCTATCTGATTGAGGTCAACCCGCGCGCGTCGCGCACCGTGCCATTTGTTGCCAAGGCCATTGGCCTGCCAGTGGCCAATATCGCGGCCAAAGTCATGTCGGGCATGAAATTGTCAGAATTTGATTTGAACGTGAAGACTCAAGATTATATCGCTGTCAAAGAAGCAGTGTTCCCTTTTGCCCGTTTCCCGGGTGTGGACACAGTCTTGGGACCAGAAATGCGCTCAACGGGCGAAGTTATGGGTCTAGCGAAATCCTTTGGTATGGCCTTCGCTAAAAGCCAACTTGGCGGCGGCGTCGACCTCCCGAAATCCGGCAAAGTCTTTATCTCTGTTCGCGATGAGCATAAGCCTTTAATGATCGAGCTGTCCAAAGACCTCATCGCACTTGGGTTCTCAATCGTGGCGACAGGCGGCACAACTAAATATCTCCGCGATAACGGGGTTGAAATCGAATATGTCAAAAAAGTGCATGAAGGCCGTCCGCATATTGTTGACGCCCTTAAAAACGACGAAATTGCCCTCGTTTTTAATACGACGTCTGGCAAACAATCGCTCAAAGATAGTTTCTCTTTGCGACGCACGGCCCTGACGCAAAAAATACCATATTTCACGACTGCGGCGGCGGCTAAAGCTTCGGTTGCAGCTTTGCAAGATCTGTCTAAAGGCGACTATGAAGTCAAAAGCCTGCAAGATATGGCAAATGCTGGATAACATTAAAACATCCAGCCGGATTATTAGTCCGGCTGGGACGATGGCTTCAATAACCTAGAGAGGATCTCATCCAGATTTACGGTTTTGAACCTTATAATACTGAGTCAAACGCTTGTTATCCACATTCTGCACGAAGTCAGATAAGAGATCTTGCGTACACGTCAGTTGAAATTTAACGTCTTGAACGCGTGAGATGCCTTGATAAGAACAGGCACGTTCTGCCCGTTCATGTAGTCTTGAATACACACGTGCAATCCCGCCATCTGTCGCAAGATCAGATTTATAGATCTTAATTTTGACAGGCTCGGTCTTATAAAGACCATGCTGTGTTGGGCTGGCAAAGGCGCTAGCTGCGGAAAATGTAAAGCCCGCACATAATATCGCGGCGGTTAAGATATTGACACCGCTGCGTCCTGAGTTCATTTTATGAGTCTGTTTGATAAGCATTTGTCGTCTCCTTTCGTGAATGCTCGTTAAGCAAAGGCGGCGAGGTGGCACCCTCGCCGCCTTCTCTATAAGAAATTAAGCTTGGTTCCAGTTCGAAGGGGATTTTCAGCTTTTCTCTTATTGTTTATCAATAACACACGAATTAGTGATTGTCAGTAAAAATATATCGAAAAACAATAAATTATTGGAAATGTTTGGGTAAGAACGTGATTTACATCACAATTTTTAGCCGCGGTCTGAATGAAATGAGTGCGGCACGTGACGGACGGGTGTATTATTTTAAGAGTCTTTACTTGATTTAAGCCGTAAAATCCGTAGTTTTCCTGCCCTTGCGGTATCTCTGAAAATAAATCAAGCTGATAGATACCCTTTACTAGGAAAAGACCATGCAAAAAGTACCTATGACCGTTGGCGGCCACGCGGCTTTAGAAACAGAGCTAAAGCATTTGAAATCTGTTGAACGTCCTGAAATCATCAATGCGATTTCTGTCGCGCGAGATCACGGCGACTTATCCGAAAATGCGGAATATCACGCGGCCAAAGAAAAGCAGGGCTTTATCGAGGGTCGTATCCAAGAACTAGAGAGCAAGCTTTCCCTCGCTCAGGTTATTGATGTGACAAAAATGTCTGGCGACACGGTGAAGTTCGGCGCGACAGTCAAAATCGTCAATGAAGATACGGACGAAGAAAGCACCTATCAAATCGTTGGTGAAGACGAAGCCAATATTCGTGACGGGAAAATTTCGATCACCGCTCCAATGGCGCGCGCCATGATCTCAAAAGAGATCGGCGATGTTTTTGAAGTTGTCGCCCCAGGCGGTGCTAAAGGGTATGAAATCTTAGAGATTTCTTTCAAATAAAAATGCAAGACAGCGACGTCACGGAAGCTATGACCTGTTGGGTTATAAGTGACGGGCGTCGCGGCATTGAAAACCAAGCCTTAGGCTTGGCAGAGGCGTTGGCACGACTGACGCCGCTTAATATCGAACGCTTTCAATTGTCAAACACGGGCATTTTCAAAGCCCTGCCGCCGCTTTGGCAAACCCAATTAAAGCGCAAAGAACAGGCCTATGGCCTCCCGACCTCTTGCCCTGATCTGATGATTGGATGTGGGCGTCAGGCCATTGCGCCCCTCATTTTGCTTAAAAAAAAATACGGGGCGGCCATATTTACGGCCTATATCCAAGACCCCAGAATTTCCATAAAAAATTTTGATTGCGTGATTGCGCCAAATCATGATGCTCTCACAGGCCCGAATATCGAAACAATGATTGGGTCGCCCAACCGCCTGACGGAAGATAGATTTAAACATGCCAAAGAACAGTTCAAATTTGAATTAGCGGGCATACCCCCCAAACGCGTCGCAGTCCTGATAGGCGGAAATTCGAAGGCCTATGATCTGGATGCAGACACGGCCCGTCGTCATATTGATGTGATCCAGAATTTAGCGAAACTCGGATACGGGATATTATTATCCGTGTCTCGGCGCACCCCCAAACCGATTATACATCTCTATAAACAGGCTTTGAGCAGTATAGACAATATTTGGATTTATGACGGAGACGGTGAAAACCCTTATTTCGCCTTCCTCGCCACAGCAGAATTTATTCTTGTGACAGAAGACAGTACGAATATGCTGACGGAAGCCTGCGCAACGGGCAAGCCCGTCTATGCCCTGCCCCTACGCAAAAAGAATAATCAGACCGCAAGAAAGTTTGAACATTTAAGAGCAGAGCTCTCGGACAGGTGCGGGTTAAAACGGATTGAGACCCTCTCGGATTTAGAAAAAGCATTAGAAACGCCGCATATTTATGCGCCGCTGGATGAAACGGGGCGCATTGCAAAACGTCTCTTACACAAGCTTAAGCCTATCTAGCTTACAAGCTAGAGGATAAATCCTTTACCCTGCTCAACGACTTTCCGATCCCCCCATATTGCTAAATGTGGGCTGACCCCTTATGTCAGGCGGAGTTCCAAAAAGTCTAAGATTTCAGAATGAGCCAGACCATGACAACAGCCCGCCCTACAATTCACCATAAAGTTTTAATCATCGGCTCTGGCCCTGCCGGATATACGGCCGCCGTCTATGCGGCGCGCGCCATGTTAGAGCCCGGTATTGTGGCGGGACTGCAACCCGGCGGACAATTGACAATTACAACGGACGTTGAAAATTATCCGGGTTTTCCTGAAATTCAAGGCCCTGAATTGATGGAGCATTTTAAAACTCACGCGCTGAAATTTGGTACAAAATTTCATGAGGACATTATCCTCGACGTTGATTTTAAAAAGCGTCCTTTCGAGATGAAAGGCGATAGCGGCACGCTGTACACCGCAGATTCTGTGATTATCGCGACAGGCGCGCAAGCGAAATGGCTGGGTCTCCCGTCCGAAGATTTCTACCAAGGGTTCGGCGTTTCAGCCTGCGCCACATGTGACGGATTTTTCTATCGCGGCAAAGAAGTTGTTGTTGTGGGCGGCGGGAATACAGCTGTCGAAGAAGCCTTATTCCTTACAAATTTTGCCTCACGCGTGACGCTCGTCCATCGTCGTGACAGCCTTCGTGCAGAAAAGATTTTGCAAAACCGTTTACTCAATCACGATAAAGTTGAAGTCCTTTGGAATACAACACTCGAAGAAATTTTAGGTGATAATAATCCAAAAGGCGTCACAGGTGTACGGTTGAAAAATACGCAAACAGACGAGGTTTATGACCGCGAAACGCACGGCGTGTTTATTGCCATCGGCCACAAACCCTCAACAGATGTCTTCAAAGGTCACGTCACAATGAACGAAGGCGGCTATATTCATACGGCTCCCGACAGTACGGCCACAAACGTCCCTGGTGTCTTTGCGGCGGGCGACGTGTCTGACGAAACCTTCCGCCAAGCGGTGACGGCGGCGGGTCTTGGCTGTATGGGCGCGCTCGAATCTGAGCGCTGGCTCACGGAACAAGAGGCCATGTTAGACGCGGCAGAATAGCCCTAAAATGGTCGACTCACTTGATTGGGATAAACTTAAAACGTTTCACGCGGCGGCAGAGACAGGGTCTTTGACCGCAGCGGCGAATAAGCTTCATATTTCGCAATCGGCAGTCAGTCGCCAAATTTCAGCCCTTGAGGACCGATTGGGCGCGCCGCTTTTTCATCGTCATGCCCGCGGCCTTACGCTGACGGAACAAGGCCATATATTATTTAGCGCGTCGCAAGACATGGCGAATGCAGCGGCCCTCGCCCAGACCTCTGTCCGTGATAGCCGAAATAAACCTCAAGGTATATTAAGGGTCAGTTCCCCGATCTCATTAGGGTCAAATTGGCTGACCTCTGTCTTGCCAGAATTTATCAATGCCTATCCCGACATTTCCGTACAACTTATCTTAGAGGACGAAGAACACGATTTATCTTCTTTTGAAGTTGATTGCGCTCTGAGGCCTTGGCCATCCACGCAAGGCGATGTCATTGAACGAAATATCGGGACGATTTCGCAAAGCGTTTATGCCTCTGATACATATCTTGCAAAATACGGGGCTCCGAACTCAATCGCAGATTTAGATAATCATAAGATTGTCGCATTTGGATCGTTAATCCCCCCCAAACTCCACAGCTCGAATTGGCTGCTGTCCCTGGGCAGAGCCCCTGGTAACCCAAGGCCAGCCGCATTAGAGGTCAATAATTTGCACGGAATCATGCGGGCCGCCGAGGCTGGCATAGGGCTCGTCGGCATTCCAGATTACATGGTCGCGATGTCCCGCCGCCTCGTTAGGGTTCTGCCAACGGTTAAAGGCGAGGCATTTGATGTGTATTTTGTTTATCCATCCGAGTTACGCGGGTCTGTTAAAGCGAAGGTTTTCAGGGAATTTCTTGTCAGAGTTACGAAAAACTGGACAGTTTGAATCGCAAAACGCCTCACCCATGCATTTTTGCATATCTTATTTGCAGCATTGCCTATTTTATTTACAGAATAAATCCCTATCTAGAGTTTAACACACACGATGAACTTCGTTTTATGTGTTTACCGCATTCAAGTTCCTCCCCGAATCAGAATTGCGAAGACTTCAACCGGGCCGGATTAATCCGAGCCCGGTTTTTTTTTGAAAAAAACTTCAAAATCTTGGAAATATTTTAACGCCATACTCGCATATTTTAGGTCTGTGTAATCATTCGGGGCCGAACTATGCAAAATGGGATGTTGAAACAAACGCAAGCCAGACAATTTGGCGATAAAAAAAGACATGCGAACAATTACATTGAGGGGGATGAGGCAGAGTTATTCAAAATACTCGATTTCTCTCTGGATGTTGCTGTTAGTATTTTAGACGAAAACCTCAATTACAAATTTTTGAGCCAATCGACTTACGAAGAACTCGGGCTTACATCCAATGAAATTGGCCCAGGAGACAGCCTTGAACATTGTCATAACCTTATGCGCACAAGAGGTTTGTTAAATGATGAAATCCTAGAAAAGAACAAACTGTCACCCAGCCTTGAAAAAGAAAAACAGATCACAAAAAATGATTTTACATCGAGCATCGTAGAGCTTGCGAACGGAACGGTACAAAAACTTGTTCGAAAAACAACGCTGAATGGGCACGTCATCTCTATGTCGACAAATATTACAGATCTTGTCGAAAAAGAAAGGCTGCTGGAAAACGCTTTAAGTTTAGGGAATGCGGGTTACTGGATTTATGACTTTAAAAACAAGTCTCATAAAATCAGCCATTCCGTTGAGAACTTTGTTACAGAGAACGTAAATGCGCAGATCATAACGCAAGGAATTATCGCCTTCATTCACCCTGATGATCGTCACAAATTTAAAACGGCAATGTCTAAACTTAAAGAAACAGACGGTACGTTCGAATTTACAGCCCGCGTTTTAAATAAAACACCCCGCAAAAAAAGCATTTGTGCCTTCACAGGTGTTGTTGTCAAAAACAAAGCAGGTGAATGGCTTAAGCTCCGTACCTTTATTCAAGATGTCACGATAAAGCGCAAACGTGCCCAAGAACTAGAACGTGCAAAAGATGAAGCCCTCTCGGCCTCTCGTGCAAAAACACAATTTGTCGCAAATATGAGCCACGAGATTAGAACCCCAATGAACGGAATTGCGGGCATGGCAGAGCTTTTGGCCGATACGAATATTACTGACCAACAAAGAGAGTTCATCAGCGTTATTAAACAATCAAGCAATGCGCTCCTAACCATTGTGAATGATATTTTGGACTTATCAAAGATTGAGTCTGGCGCCCTTTCAATGAACCCTCGCCCGTTTAATCTTCGCAATGCTGTCTCAGACGTGAATGCCCTGCTCTCGCCAAGAGAAAAAGACACGAATGTCGAATTGATCGTGAATTATCCAGAAGGGTTGGGAGAAAACTTTATCGGCGATGATGGGCGTATTCGTCAAATTCTGACAAATTTAGTTGGAAATGCTTTGAAATTCACAAAGCAGGGTCACGTCATCATTGATGTGCATATCATCCCTGCTCAAGCTGAAAGCTCTGTTATCAAAATCGATGTTAAGGACACGGGAATTGGTATTGATCCGTCAAAGACTGAAGCTATTTTTAAGAAATTTACACAGGCTGACGGCAGTACAACGCGACTTTACGGCGGGACGGGACTGGGTTTGAGCATAACTAAGCACCTCGTAGAGCTTATGAATGGTGACGTCCGCGTCGCAAGTAAACTCGGCGAAGGCTCAACATTTAGTTTTGAAATTCCACTACCACATGCGCAAGTACCGTCTGTTGGTCTCAACGAAGCTGTCATGCAGGAAACACATCACACAATCGAAAATACCGACAGAGGCGACACGCACCCCTCTCCCCCGAACGGATCAAGGGGCACTGCCACGTCTTCCTTGCATAAAAGCGATATGGATTACTTAGATAAAGTCTTTCAAGATTTGGAAGACGCGACTTTTAACTTTACGAATTCTGAAAATAATGAGGCGGCGGACATTGCGATAGACCAAAACGAAATCCAAAATACAGCGCAAGCAGGCCCTCAGCTTGACCCGTCCGTTTTAGATGATTTTAGTTTAGACAAATCCATATTCGATGGTCAAAGTCTAGAATGCTCTGTAAGTGAAGCCACGTCATTTCTACCAGAAACATTTTTAGCGGGGTCGCTAACAGTTGAGGCCGAACACATATTGTCAACAAATTCGCAATTTGATGCGTTCGAAGATAAAATCGCCGAAGTTAATGAAACTTTGGATGATGATACTGAGTTTGAAAATATCCTCATGCAAATTGACGCCCAAGAACATGTCTATGAACCCATTCAAATCTCTACAGTTAATCCACAAATAGAGAGCGCTGAAGAGATCGCCCAAGGCACGCCCAAAGACACCCATACAGTCATGAACGATGACCATGGCGTAGACCTTATTGAGGTTCTCGTCGCCGAAGACTTTCCACTCAATCAAGACGTCGTTCGGCTTATGCTGTCTGAAACGCGGTTTCGCCCGACATTTGCCAATAATGGTCAAGAGGCGCTGGAAACATATAGCGCAACACCCCAAAAATTTAGCCTAATTCTTATGGACGTTTCTATGCCGGTTATGGACGGTTATGAATGCACAAAAAAAATCCAGAACTATAATCGCGAACATGATCATGACCAAATTCCAATCATTGCATTGACGGGTCACGCCCTCGCCCATGATCGTCAGCTTTGTATTGATGCGGGCATGGATGATTACATGACAAAGCCCGTTCAGAAAGCGTCTTTGATGGAACGATTAGAACACCATTACAATAAGCGGTCAAAATCTGGCTTTCCAATTGCGCCGTTTTCAGTGGCTTCCTAAAGACACGCTTATGCCTTGGCCGTCCTTTAAATGAACCCTAGCGTTTCAAACGCTCGCAAAATATTGCGATCCGTTTTAGAGCGTCATTTAACTCATCCAAAGACGTTGCGTAAGATATCCGAAAATTCGGCGCTCCGTGAAACGCTGTGCCCGGCACAACGGCAACTTTTTGCGCGTCAAGCAAGGCCGCAGCAAAATCAACATCCGTTTCAATCTTTTGACCTTGCGGCGTGACCGAACCGATCAAGTCCCCGCAATCTGGATAGACATAAAATGCGCCGTCTGGCGTTCGACAAGACAGTCCGTCAACTTGATTGAGCGCCTCGACAACACGGTTCCGTCGTTCACAAAACGCATCACGTCGCGCGCTTAAAAATGTTTGCGGTCCTGTCAAAGCACTGACAGCCGCCCATTGACTTACCGAACTTGCATTCGACGTCGATTGCCCCATGACTTTGGCCATAGCACGTATCAGCCACTCTGGGCCGCCTGCATATCCGATCCGCCATCCTGTCATTGCGTAAGCTTTGGACACGCCGTTCATCGTAAGCGTGCGTTCGAAAAGATCTGGTACGACCTGCGCAAGTGTTGAAAATTCAAATCCGTCATAGACCAAATGCTCGTAAATATCGTCTGTTAGGATCAGGATGTTTGGGTACTTCAATAAAACGTCTCCGAGGGCTTTTAGCTCAGATGATGTATAAGCTGCGCCTGTCGGGTTAGAGGGTGAGTTCAAAACAAGCCAACGCGTTTTAGGCGTGATTGCAGATAATAAAGCCTCAGGCGTTAGCTTAAACCCCTTTTCAGAGCCGCAAGACACCACGATTGGCGTCCCCCCGCAAAGCTTGACCATTTCAGGATATGACACCCAACACGGCGCTGGAATAATAACTTCGTCGCCCACGTCTAATGTGGCCAAAAACGCATTAAACAAGACAGGCTTGCCGCCGGGCGAAACATTTATCTGCGACGTAGAATAGGCAAGTCCGTTTTCAAGTTGGAATTTTTGGACAATCGCCTCTTTCAATTCAGGAATACCGTCAACATTCGTATATTTAGTCTTCCCGATTGAAATTGCTTCAATAGCCGCCTGTTTAATATGGTCGGGTGTATCAAAATCAGGCTCCCCCGCGCCGAGCCCAATCACGTCGTGGCCTTCGGCTTTTAAGTCTCGGGCTCTTTGCGTAACCGCCATTGTCGCCGACGCGGCCACACGGCTTAGGTTTTCAGAAATTTTGATAGTTGAAGACATAGCCCTGTGACACCTTTTACGATTTCAGCCCTGAAATGGCCTGTTTTAAAATGTGCCTTATTCTTTTCACATTTCGGTCTTTTTGAAAGCAAAATCTGCATTCATTAAAGGATTGTCAGACCGATACAGTGTCTAATTAAGACTGGAGATAAAATGCAACGCGGAACTTTTGAAAAATTCACACTCCTCAGCGCACTTATTTTGATGGTGCTTATGGCCATAAGCCCAGAGGCGTCTGCACAATCCTTATCCACGCAAATGACGGATTGGATTGACTCGGGCCGTGTGTTTAAAACCGCTGCCATGGCGACAGGCGTAACATTTTTCGGAATTAAATTTGTAAGCTCAGGTGAAAAAACACTCTAAAACACGGATAATCTCATCATCTTTCCTAAATTTAATCCCAAACCCTAAAAACATACCCTGACAGATGTTATCTCCCCCTTGGCGCGACTCAGACAAGGCCTTAGTCTGACCTGCTAAAGCCTCGGATGGTCCGACAGCTCCCCTCCTCTGTTGAGAGACATCGCGCTTTGCTTTTTTCGAGCTCAACAACAGATACGTTCTCACCCTATCTCGACCCTGAACCTTGGGCTGATTTCTGGGAAGATTTCGCACGCCGTCACATAACGGCGATTACGGCAGCGCTATGTATCCATATTCTGCTATTTTTATTCTTTCAGCCTTCTTTCATTATGCCAGACATAAAAGAAGACGAGCCCGAGGCGATCCCCGTTCAAATTATTGCTTTTGGTGAATTGCCGCGCGCGGTTGAACCTGAACCCGTTGTCGAAGCGCCTCGACCACCAACACCCGCAGTAGCGCCGCCGCCCCCGCCACCAAGTGTGCGACCGACGCCAAAACCAACGCCGCCCCCGCCACAGGCTGCGCCTGAACCTGAACCCCAAGCTGAGCCAGAGCCAATTCCTGAACCCATTATAGAACCAGAGCCTGCGCCCGAACCCGTTTTAACACCGCCGCCTGACATATTGGCAAATGAAGCCCCTGCACAGGAAACGGTCGCCGCGCCGTTACCTCTGCCTGAGCCTATTGCGGAGCCAGAGCCTGTCATTGAACCTCTGCCAGAACCTATTCAAGTCCCGACACCTGCCCCTGAACCCGAAGTTCAAGAGCCGCAACCCAGTGAGTGGCGTCCCTATGTGCCGCCCCAACCAGAACCTCTGCCCGAACCTGCGCCCTTACCTGAGCCAAAGGCTGCACCCCTGCCTGAACCTGCCATCATTCCAGAACAGCCATCAGAATGGCGGGAATATACACCGCCTGCGCCTGATATCCCAATAGAGCCAGAGCCTGCACCGGGTGTTCCAGACGCGCCCTTGCCTGACATGAATACACGTCCTGCTATAGTTCAACCCATTGTTGAGCCCCTTGCAGAGCCTGAGCCCGTACCAGAGCCTGAGCCAGAGCTTATTGAGCCTAATCGCGCGCCTGAGCTTCCGCTTGTGACGGCGCCTACAATTTTAGCTTCGCCTGATGCACCGATAACCCAAATTGAAACCCAACGTGCGGTCCCTCAATCCCAAGCCGCGCCTGTGGAAAAAGATCCTATCGAGATCAATCGTCCTAAAGCCCCGCAGCGCGGATCTGGACAACCCAGTACAGGGCTAAGCGCACCCGCAAGAGGTGGACTGCCAACATTTGATAGCTCGCGCGCACCGTCTGGTTCCGCAACAGGCACACCCAGAACAAACCCAGGTGCAACAGGTTGGACTTTGGCAAAGCCAAGCGGAACAGATACAGGACCGGGCTATAAAGGGATTAACCTTGATGTCAGGTGCCGAGAAGCAGGTCGCAGCCATACGGACTGCCCCGAATATTTACGTCAATTTGCAGGCCGAAACCGCTCTGGATTTGAAAGTTTTGGCGCGCATGCGCCTAGCGGAACGGGGGGCGGAACAGGAGGCGGAACGGGGAGCGGTACAGGCTCAGGCATTACCAGAGGTCGATCCCCGCAATCCGGCACGTCGCCGTGGAATTCCTCTTTGGGCGATAACAGTATAAATGCAGGCGGGCCATCAACAACGGTCTTGGACGACACAACATTTAGCGGCGGATTTCAGGGTATCGGCGGAAAAGATGATACGTCTGGCAGAGTGCGCGATAGATTTAGAGAACCCGAAACCCCGTGGGAAGAACAGCCGATCCTCCTGCCCGAACCCAAAAAAGACGAGTAGGCACGCTTTACCCTAGCTTATTCCTCTTTTGAAAAAGCCGACATTTGGTTTTCAGCGCTTGTTTTCAAACGCTTGAGCGTGCGGTCAAGTTTCGACTTTACGCCCCCCTCTTTGATTTTCGCCGTGATACGGTCCAGATACGGAAATCCATCTAGCTCTAATTCTGTCCGCAAAAGCACGTCCACGCTCTCACTTGAACCGTCCACACCCGCATCTGTCTCGGCAAAATCAGATATGGCAAATGTTTGCGTTGTTAAAACACCGTTCAAATTTGATTCCGACCGTACAAATTCGGGCGATTGGCTTTCAATGATTTCTCGTGTGCCAGTGACGGGCGGCGTTTGATTTGTCTGCCACGCCGCCGTTTGTCCGACGCCGCTATCGGGACCACCAAAAGCTATATTTTCAATTTGCGACCCTCGCTCAGCACCTACGTCCCACGTCACAGACACACGCAAGTCATTTATCAACGGATAGACATCCTCTGCATAAGCATCAATTTCTATATGGCGTTCCACGATTTGCGTCGCAGGCAGGAAGAAGCCAATGCCGATCAAGCCTGCAAAAACAATAAGAATCACAAGGATAGTGCGTAAAATCCATTTCATGCGCGGGTCTTTCTTTCAAATAGCTATCTCGCGTTTTCAATAGAGAGGCAAGTTTATCTTTGACGTGACACACGCATTCACCAAATACGTCCGTGTTAGTTTCAGATCGCCATCCAGGATAGCGTTCGCGAAAACAACATGATATGTCGCCCTAAAAGACGGACTAAGTTTCTGACGTAAGGAATAAAATATGATGATGCAAACTTCAAATACAGACAGTTCAGCTATGTCAGACACGCTTTCAATATTGACAGGCACAGCCGTACAAGGCCTAAATATTTTAGGGTCGCTATTTTTGTTTGCTGTCGGAATTTTAATTGCCGTCGCGATCCTCTTATTTGTCATAGACATGACCCAGACCAAAGATGCCGTGCGTCGGAATTATCCTGTTCTGGGCAGGTTTAGAGGTCTATTTTCTAAACTTGGAGAATTTTTTAGACAATATTTCTTTGCGCTCGACCGTGAAGAAATGCCGTTTAACCGCGCCGAGCGGGAATGGATTGATGATGTGTCTGAACACGGCGGAGAAGTCGTCCCCTTTGGTTCTACAAAAGTCATGTCCACGGGAACGCCCGTATTTGCAAATGGACTATTTCCAAAACTCGACGAAGAACATTCGGACCCGCTTCCGATCACAATTGGGGCGTCCGCCCGCCACCCCTATACGCCCAAAAGCTTTTTCAATATTTCAGCCATGAGCTATGGCTCACTTTCAAAGCCTGCTGTGACCGCGCTATCGCGCGGGGCTAAACTTGCCGATTGTTGGCTAAATACAGGCGAAGGCGGGGTTTCGCCTTACCATTTGGACGGTGGATGCGACGTAATTTACCAATTAGGTACAGCGAAATTTGGTGCCAGAAATGATGACGCAACTTTGAACGCAGAGAAGCTCGCAAAAATTTGCGAAAACCCGAATATTAAAATGATCGAGATTAAACTCTCCCAAGGCGCAAAACCCGGCAAGGGCGGCATACTGCCTGCCAAAAAGGTCACCGCTGAAATCGCGGAAATTCGCGGCGTCCCAGAAGGTCAATCGGCCCTCTCGCCCAATCGTCATGTCGATGCAGGAAATCCATCAGAATTGCTCGACCTTATTTCCAAAGTTCGCGAAGCCTCGGGTAGGCCTACAGGTATAAAATTTGTTGTCGGCAATATCCTCCCGATTATCGATTTTGTGAAAGAGGTTAAAAAACGTGGCCTCGATAGTGCGCCTGACTTTATCACAATTGACGGCGGCGACGGCGGCACAGGGGCTGCGCCTCTGCCCCTTATGGATAATATGGGTCTGACCATTCGCGAAAGCTTGCCATTGATTGATGACCTTTTGCGCGAACACGGCCTTCGGACTCGTATAAAACTGATCGCCAGTGGCAAATTGATAACGCCTGCAGATGTGGCGTGGGCCATGTGCGCGGGGGCTGATTTCGTCAATGCGGCGCGTGGGTTTATGTTCGCGCTCGGCTGTATCCAAGCGCTAAAATGTGATCAAAACACCTGCCCGACGGGTATTACAACGCATGACAAACGCCTCCAGCGCGGTCTAGATCCTGAAAACAAATCCGTACGGGTTATGAACTATTGCAAGACGGTCCGCAAAGAAGTCGAAATGATTGCCCATTCTTGCGGCGTCGATCATCCGCGTGACCTGACCCGTAATCATGTTATGATCATACAAGCGAGTGGACGGTCAAAACCGTTTTCTCAGGTCTGGGATCGTAGCCGTTATATGTCCTAAATCGGTATGACGGAGGACTACATCCGCGCCATAAATTCGACAATAATTTCCGACAGTTCAAAATGCACATCTTCTTGTAAGAAATGCCCACCGCCGATTACGGTCTTATGATCTTGGCCCGCGCATCCCGGAATGCGTTTTTGGAAAACGCGGTCTGCGCCTTTTGTAATGGGGTCTTGATCTGAAAAAGCTGTCAAAAACGGTTTTTGAAATTTAGAGAGCGCGCCCCAAGCATCGACGTTTTCTTGCGCGCCTGGCATATCTGGCGATGTCGGCACAAGAGCAGGGAAAATCCGTGCGCCCGCTTTGAAACGCTCTTCGGGATAAGGCGCGTTATAAGCCGCCTCGACCCCCTCGCCCAAATCTTTGACGGTTGCGCCTTTGATAATACCGCTAACAGGAAATTCGGGTACAGTTTGAGAAAACTCACGCCATTTTTTAAATGCGTCGCTGGGGTCACGTTCCCCCGTCGGCAAGAAAGTGTTTGAGGCAATAACGCCCGCAAATTGTTTTGGGAATTTTGCAACGAGACGAAGTCCAATCAGGCCGCCCCAATCTTGGCAGAACAAGACAGCGTCTGAAATATTCATGGCTTTGAACCAGTCCGTCGTCCATTTCATATGCGCAGCGTAAGAATAGTCCGACGTCTGTGCAGGCTTATCAGAACGGCCAAACCCGATGAGATCAGGCGCAAGGACACGAAACCCTGCACTCGCGACATTTCTTATCATATGGCGATACAAATAAGACCAGCTGGGTTCGCCGTGCATCATAATCACAACTTGGCCATCCTTTGGCCCCGTATCGACATAATGCATGCGCATACCATTGCCGACAGTTACATAAAGAGGTTCGAAATTGTAATCTTTCAGATTGTCAAAACAAGCATCGGGCGTGCGTAAGATTTCCATGCGTCTGTACTCTTTCAACTTTTATTTCTGTACTCGATATTCGAAATATCTTTATATTTTATTTTTTCTTCGCCTGAATAATATGCGCTTCTATCAAAGTGCTTCCCAAGAGCTTTAAAGCCTCCAGCCGATGCAAGCCCTCTTGTAAAACATAGCGACCTTTTCCTTCGCGAACATAGATCGGATTGGTCAGCCCATTCTCCAAAATATCTTCTGCAAGCGGCATGACTTTCTCTTCGTCTAATGTGCCTTTTTTAGCACTCGGCACATAGATTTGTTCCACGGGAATATCGACGACACGCATTGGAGATCCTTAGGTTTTGACGTAAACTACATAGATGATACACCCCCAGCAATAAAGGAAGCGTTATGAGTTATATTTTCCCGCCTGCACCTCCTGTCACGCTAGATGTCATCGGCTTAGATAAGACGTTTCCAGTGCGTCGAATTTATTGCGTGGGTCGAAACTACACAGAACATGTCAGAGAAATGGGCGGTGACGTAAACCGATCTGAACCCGTGTTTTTTACTAAGGCGGCCGAAACCCTTGTCAAAAGCGGCACAAGCATTCCCTACCCTCCAAACACAAAAGACTTGCACCACGAAGTTGAACTTGTCGTGGCCATAGGACCGTCCACTGAGATTTTCGGATACGGCGTGGGGATTGATATGACCCGCCGCGATTTACAGGCTAAGGCCAAAGCCGCAGGCGGCCCGTGGGCGCGCGCTAAAAACTTTGGCTTGTCAGCGCCGTGCTCTGCCCTAACGTTAGCGGAAAATGTTGACCTCTCGAAAGCCCATATTGTTTTGCGTAAAAACGGCGATATCGTGCAATCTTCCGCGCTCAATAAAATGATCTGGTCTGTTGAAGAAATTATAAGCTACCTCAAAAAAGATATGGATTTACAAGCGGGTGATCTGATTTACACAGGAACACCTGCAGGAGTCGGCCCTGTTAAAATCGGGGATGAGCTGTCTGGGGGCATAGAAGGCCTTGAGCGCATAACCGTCAATTTCGTCTGAGGTCGAATGTGTTTAAAAACCCCTAACTTGTCGTAAACACAATACTAATATCACTATGATAACACTGCTTTGCGCAAAAAGTGCGAAGCGAGACTTATCATGAATATAGCGAAAGAAATAATTCCCTCTCAAGGCCGCGGACGTGATCGCCGCGTCGCCCCCCGTGCGGGAAAGCGCGATTGGCGTATTAACACGCGATATTACGAATTTATGGGGACATGTTTTGACCCCCTCACGCCAATGCAGACTCTTACGCGTGCAAAATGGGTGACAGCCGACCATAGCTTCCGTTATATCGTTACGCCAAATGTCGACCATATTGTTCGACTTTGGAAAGAGCCTGACCTTTACGGCCCGCTTTATGCCAGTGCGTGGCTCTCAGTTTGTGATTCTCGAATTTTAGAGTTACTCGCAAAGGTTTCAGGCCTACCCCTGACCGCCGTTCCCGGCTCTGATTTGACGGGACAATTATTTGATAATGTCATCGAGCCGTCAGACGCGATTACAGTCATAGGCGCAGATGCAGAGATTATTCAGGGTCTGAAAGACAAATACGGCCTTAAAACAATTCATCATTATGAACCACCAATGGGCATGCGCCATAAACCCGAAGCCATTGCGGCAACAGCTGATTTTGTCGCCAAACACCCTGCCCGTTACGTGTTTATCTGTGTCGGTTCCCCGCAACAAGAAATGGTTGCGAAAGCCTGCCAAGAACGCGAAGACTGCGTTGGCCTTGGCCTTTGCGTTGGGGCAAGCCTTGAGTTTTTAACAGGTCGTGTGAAACGTGCGCCGAAATGGATGCAAAAAACGCGTATGGAATGGCTCTTTAGACTGTGCTCAGAGCCAAAGCGTTTATGGCGTCGTTATATTTTAGAAGGCCCGAAAGTGTTTGCAATTTGGCTGAAGTGGTCCCTTGGATCGCGTCTTACGCAATATTGAGACTGCGGAGCTAAAGCTCTGTTAAAAGAGATTTTGCAAGACCCTTAAACATTTCAGCCGACGGTGTATCGCTGCCTGCTATCGGCACGCCGCTATCTCCGCTTAGTCGAATATCCATTAACAGAGGCGCGGCGCCCAAGAACGGCACGCCAAGTTTCTTAGCCTCGACTTTTGCCCCGTCGCTTCCAAAAATCTTATGGTGCGTTCCGCAATCTGGACAGGTGAACACGCTCATATTTTCAATCACGCCGAGTATTGGTATATCGACCTTTTGAAACATCGCCACACCTTTGCGCGCATCAAGCAGAGCTAAGTCTTGGGGCGTTGATACGATAACCGCGCCTTTGGGTTTTATATCTTGGGCAAGGCCGAGTTGCGCGTCCCCCGTACCAGGCGGCATATCGATGATAAGAATATCCAGCGCGCCCCAATCTACATCCCACAACATTTTAGAAATCGCGCCTTGCACCATAGGGCCGCGCCAGACGACAGGGCCGTCATCCTTAGTCAAAAACCCAATCGACATGGCTTTTATGCCAAACGCCTCAAAGGGCTTTATCAAAGTGCGGCCTTCTTTACTGACCGTCTCGGCCATTTGCCCCGAAAGACCCAGCAATGTCGGCAGGCTTGGCCCGTGAACATCCGCGTCCAGAAGTCCGACGCGTTTACTAAGCTTTGATAAGGCCACGGCTAAATTCACAGACATTGTCGATTTACCAACGCCGCCTTTGGCTGAACTGACAGCAATCACGCGGTCAATAAATGCGTCCCCTTGATAGCCGTCAGGGCGACGCGCTTGGTGGGGTTGAACGGCACGCTTACTCTGGGCTGATTTCAAAATGGGCGCGGCTGTGTGCGCCGTTAAAATGACTTGCGCCGTATGAATACCCTCGAGTTTTGATAAAACCGTTTCGCATTCAAGGCGCGTCTTTGCATAGTCCTCCGACCGCGCGGGATCGACTTTTAAAACCGCACGAACAATGCCGTCCTTTTGCGCCAAATCTCCTAAAATTCCCGCAGAGACAATATCGCGCCCCGATACGGGGTCTTTGACAGTCGCCAAGACTTTTAGGGCCTTCGCCTCGGAATAGGACATTACCGAACACCAACGGCATTGCGGCTTGGGGTCGTCAAAGACGGGATAGAAGACGCAAGTGATTTACCGCATGCGCGCTTTAAGTTTCCGTTTCCAGACAAGATGAGGGGCGGATTAAAGACCCGCATATCCTGAGTTTTCCCCTGTATGTTTTTAGGTACAAATCCCAAATACATATCTGTTTGAGACGTGCGTCCAAAACGGCGGACTTTTGCGGGATAGGTCACAATGTGACGGGTTTTCACATCTCCCTCTTGGACGCTTACACTATATAGTGATTGATGGTCTGGGGATCGAGAGTCGACATCTGTAAACACCCAGAATGAATTTTCATATTGCCCCAAGGGCATATCTCGAACAGGGAAGATTGCCGCGATATTTCGGGATAGGATTTTCTTGGCGTCCCCTGTGTCGTAATCAAAGACGTAAAGCCCCCCGACTGCGCGTTTCTTGAAATATCCTGCCGCATATCCCGCGAGCCATCCATCTTTTAACGACGCCGCAGATTTAAGGGTGGGGCGCAGAGCCACACGGCCATTTGCAAAAACGGGTTGTTCGAAGAACGGCATTTGGCGCGCGCCCTCTTGCGGGTCGATAAATTTAGCGCTGCAATAATTGGCGTTTCTATTTTCTGAGCGGCGCGCTTCTATAGGCCTGACGGGTTGTTTCACAGGGTTAAGACCTGATTTGGCAAGAACACGAATATCCGTCCAAGGGTGAGCTTGTGCCATTTGCGCCAAAAGAGCTTTATTGTCACCGTGTTGAGTAGCGGCGGTAATCGCCTGCGCAAGGACACTATAATTTTCCGTGCCTGACAAGACGTCTGATACAATACGTTTTGCGTCTACTGTTTTCAGCGTACCCAGTTTAGACACGAACACACCATAATCAGAGGCATTCGTGCGTTTAAAATAATCATTTAGGGCGATCACCCAACCTTTATTTGGGCCTTTTTCCATATCAAATGCAAAATCAATATAGCTTGGATCGATCTCATACTCTTGGGAAAGTTGGACTTTAAAGGTTTCAAGACGCAGCGGCGTATTCTTTAAGGGTGCTATTTTTTTATCACGGTTTCGAGAATTAATATGTGCATCTTGCGCCGCGACACGACCCATTAAACTCATGTTTTGATCACCCGTAACCGTACCTGCAAACCGCATGTAAAATCCGTCTTCGCGTTCCGTGTGACGTCTCTGCAAAAGAGACGATAATGCCATGGCAGGATAGAAATCGTCATCTTTCAAACTATTCAGGGTTTTTACCATAGCCTGAAACGCGCCTGAAGGATCAAATTTAGCTAGAGTTTGATAGGCAAGATAAACACTCTCCGCCTCCCCTGAACGCAGAACGGGCGTCAGGTTTTGATACACGCGCGCCTTTGGCCCGACGGACAAAAGCTTCACGAGTGCGGGACGCGGGTCTTGGATCAAGGCCTGACGCACAATGGCTTCGTCTTGCGCGCTCAATGTGACACGAATGTCCTTTTGAACGGCCTGCGCTATGATATCGCGCGACGCGTCTCGGACTAATTTATTGGGATGGGTCAGCGTCGTCACGGCGCGGCGCGCAAACAGCTCAGATATATTGGCCTGAAAAACTTTGGACTTCAGGCGCGGTGATTTTAGCGGCCAGTCAGCAATGAGTATGGATTGCTCTCTTTGGTTAAAAGCAAAGTCACGGCGCGATAGCACATCCATGGCCCGCACAGCCATCGCAGTATCGCTTTGGGTTTCGCGCAATAAAACAGCGCGACCCTCTGTGCCGAGATGATAAAAATCATTTGCAAGGACCGTATAGTCAAAGCTCTCTACGTCGTGACGTTTTAAAATATCAAGACACGGCTTGATCGATTTACAAGACCTGTACGCGTCAATGGCAGGCGCCTTTGCCGTATGTTTAGTTTGGGCATCAGCGTAAGTAATTTGCGGCAAAACACAGAACAAACAGAGGCCTGACAAGACTGCCCATCGCTGTATTCGTGTTCTTTTAAAATTGCCCATACCCGCGCATAAAAGATGCTGGCTAGAGACTCAAGGCTTTAGGCCACAATAATGTGAAAGTTATTACAATATATAAGAAAGGCGACCGGGCCTAATTCCGGTCGCCTTTCTATGAAACAAACAAAATAGGCTTATGAAAGCGCGCCCCTATTCTGCAGGTTCCAATGCTGTGGACGGAGGTAAAAACTCGGACCTCGCCTCAATCCCGTCAGAGAATTTCTGCTGACGTTTTCCAGTGATAAGGAACTTTAGATACCGCCGAATATCTGCCCCAATCCCGTAAAGCGCTGGCACAAAAAACAACGTGACAAAGAATGCAAACAAAACACCAAAGGCAAGGCTGATCCCAATGGGTATCAACCACTGAGCTTGTAAAGACCGCTCTATCATAAGGGGCAAAAGGCCAATAAATGTTGTGAGCGATGTCAGCAGGATTGGACGGAACCGACGCACACCTGCATCGATTAAGGCTTGCGCGCCCTGCACGCCTGATTTCCTCAATCGCTGAACATAATCCAGTAAGACAAGGTTATCATTCACCGCCACCCCTGCGGCCGCGAACATCCCCAAAAGCGAGAGGAGCGACATGTTAAATCCAAAAACCAAATGCCCTAAGATCATGCCGCAATAACAAAACGGAATCGCCGCAAGCAAGATCAATATCGGCTCGAAATAAGACCGAAAAGAGACCGCCACAAGGAAATAGGCGCAGCCAATTGCGATTAACATAAAGGTCAAAAGCTCTTTTTGAAATTCCGCTTCGCCTTGCGCGCGTCCAATATTGCCGCGTGTCACATTCGGATGAACTTGGTCAAAATCATTGAAAAAGCCATCGTTTAAGGCTTTGCGAATTTCTTCAACACGGTCTGTTGCGACTTCGGCGCTGACGATTATGGCGCGTTGGCGTTCACGGCGCAAAATACGGTTCGTGCCTTTTTCAAACCGAATATCGGCAACAGTCGAGAGTGGAAGCTCCCGCCCATCCGCAGCCCGAATGCGAATTTGCCTTAGGAAATCCAGCGATTCACGGTCTGCGCGAGGATAGCGTACATAGACCCGCACATCTTCGCCGTCCCGTGGCAAGCGCTGAACTTCTTCGCCAAAAAACCCTTGGCGGACTTGGCGGGCAACATCAGCCGTTGAAATGCCCAATGCTTCTGCGCCGGGTTTCAGATCAAATTGAACTTCTTCGGAGGCGCTTTCCATATCATTGACGACGTTAAACACACCGTCAAAACCGCGCAGCTTATCCATCAAATCATCCGCGGCAGATTGCAAGTCAGAGAACTCTTTGGCGTTTAGGACATATTGTATGGGCGGGCCGTCATTCCCGTCGCGGTAATTCACTGAAATATTTTCAGCGTCTGGGACATCGCCAATCAATTCGCGCAAACGCTCAGCTGTTTCCTTGGCGGTCAAAATCCGCGTTTCAGGTGGGACGAGCTTCACCAATGCCAAAACATCATTATCACGCGACCGCGTATACCAGTTTTCGATCAACTTACCGTCGCGTTCTTTGATTTCTTCTTCGAGCGTTTTCTCTGCGACTTGAATTTGCTCTAAAACCTCAAGCGACCGACTATAGGGTGTGCCTTCGGGCAAAGTCACATTGATCGCAATCTGGTCAGATTCCATTTCTGGGAAAAACGTTGATTTCACATGACCATTCGCCACAACGCCGACGGTCAAAATCATCAAAGCCATGAAAAATGACGCCGTCAGATATCGACGCCTTAAGGCCCAAATTATCGCAGGACGATAGAGCGTTTCCGCGACCCACATAACACTAGCTGAGACTTTGGCTTGCAGGCGCATGATACGGCTTTGCGGGTTCACAGGTTTTAGATGAGAAAGATGGGCAGGCAAAATCAAAAGAGATTCGACGAGTGAAAACACTAAAGCCAAAATCACAACAAGAGAGATAGCCCGCGTAAACTCGCTCGTACCGCCCGATAAAAACATCCAAGGCGCAAAGAAAATCATAGTTGTCAGCACCGCAAAAATCACAGGCTTAATCACCATCATTGTGCCTTCAATGGCCGCGTCTAAGCCCCGCTCGCCCTGCTCTGTTTTGAAATGAATGGCTTCGCCGACAATAATCGCATCATCCACAATCACCCCGATCACCAATAGGAACGCAAAGGTCGAGATCATATTAAATGACACGTCAAACAAAGGTAGAAAGGCCAGCCCGCCTGCAAATGCAACGCCGATCCCAATAGAAACCCAGAGGGCAATAATCGGTCTTAGAAAGAGCATGAGCGTCAAACACACAAGCACTAACCCCATGAGGAAGTTAGACGTTATCGTGTTTATACGGCCGTTATATGTCTCGGCTTGGTCATCCCAGACAGAGAGGCTCATACCTTCTGGTATGTCGGTTTCTATAGTCTCTAAATACCCCATGACATTTTTAGACATTTTGACAATGTCCATTTGCGGGCCGCTCATGACTTGCACCAAAATCGTGCGCTTGCCGTTGACGGTTGCCAATAAATTGACCTGTTCAAAACCGTCAATCACTTTGGCAATATCGCGCACACGAATAATCGCGCCGCTTATATCTTGGCGCACAATAATCTCTTCAAACGCGGCTTGGCTCTCGGCCTGATTGCGCGTTCGGATTTGCATATTCCCTGTTTCTGTTCGGATGTTCCCCGACGACGCATTGACAGATGTCGCCCGCACAGCTTGCGCAACTTCTTGCAAGGTCAGACCATATTGACGCAAAGCGCTTTCACTGACCTCAATAGAGACTTCTTCGTCGCGCACCCCAAACAATTCGACTTGAGGTACAAATCCTAAAAGCGCAATTTCGCGACGGGTCTTTTCAGCGAATCGTTTAAGCGCTTGCTCGGAGACCGTCGCGTCGCCAGAGGCCGCAATGCGGATCACTTCTTGTCGGTTACGGTAAACCCGAATTTGCGGTTGCTCTACGGCGGGTGGGAAAGAATTTATTCCGTCAATCTTCTGTTTCACATCTTGCAAAAGCTTGGTTTCTGTCACGCCTTTTTTACCAGAGACCGACACATTTCCGCCGCCCTCGCCCGCAAAGGCCCACATGCGATTAATGCCTTCGACGGTCGACAGGGCTTCTTCCATTCGAACAATGATTTGTTCTTCTATGTCTTGAGGCGACGCGCCTGGCCAGCTTACAGAAATATTGGCACCTGGAAATTCAACATAGGGATCCATTTCCCGTTCAATATTCACAAAGGCAATGATACCTGCCAAAATACAGGCGACCATAAGGAGGTTTGCAGCGACGCCGTTGCTTGCCCACCATTTTATGAAGCCTCTCACGGCGTGTCTCCTTCGTCAGAGGCCACTATGGGCTCAGCCTTTGGCAGTTTATCAACCCGTGCAATTTTCATCCCAGAGGCGACGCCGCGAACAGGCGACGTTATCACTGCCTCTCCGCGCGCTAACCCGCTTGAAATTACCACGCGGTCCCGATCAGACGACCGAACCGTAACGGTTTTAATCGACAGGGTTTCGTCCGAATTCGCGATATATATCTGGTTATTCCCGCGAAGGGCCGCGCGCGGCACAATCACGGCCTCAATTGCCGCCTCGCCCATGACTTTTGCATCAACAAATAATCCGGGTGCCAAAGGCACGCCCGCATCAGCACCTTTGCCAAAAGGATCTTTGACCTCGACATAAGCATAAAGCACGCGCGTTTTTGCGTCATATCGACTATCTGTACGGACAAGCGCGCCGCTCCATTCATGCGCAATACCAGCAATATTGGCACTCAGCACAACATTGCGTGCGGGCGTAGCTTTCGTGGCCTCAAACCCTAGGTTTAAGCCCGTCTGCGCCAAATCCTGATTGGTCAGCGGCAAACGCACATCCATAACATCCGTGCCGTAAATAGAGCCGAGCGTAAGGCCAGAGCCCACAAATTCACCTTGATTGACTTCTCGGGATGTCACGCGCCCTTTGAAAGGTGCCGACAAGCTTGTGCGTGACAAAAGAAGTTCCGCCTCGGCCAACCCTGCTCGTGCAGAAGCGAGCGCTGCATTTGCTTCGGCCATTTGTGGTTCGCGCAAGGTAAGTGCCGTAGCTTCGCCTGACCCAATATCGGCCCAGTCTTGGGCCGCAATCGCCGCTTCTGATTTTTCGCGCGCCAAAGCTGTCTCTGCCTGTGCGACGCGCGCTTGAGCTTGTACGACGCGTAATTTATATTCCTCAGAATCAATACGTACCAAAAGATCGCCGCGCTCAAACCGTCCGCCCTCAATAAAGCGTGGCGACATGTAAGCAATTTTCCCGCTCACTTGAGGCACTAATTTGACCTCGACACGGGGCTGAACTTCGCCTTGAGACAGCGCGCTTAATTGCACCGTTTCCTGACGTGCGATAGACGTTAAGACGGGTACAGCCTTTAAGACCTCTTCTTTCTTCTCAGGCTCAGGCTTCATTGCGCCCATGATAGAAAACCCAATAATTGCGGCGACGATCACAAGAAGCGGAAGCACAAACACAACGGCCCGCCCGACCCATAACCTTATGTCTCGCCCGCCCTTATCGGATACGGGGCCAGAACTTATGGCCTTTTTTCGTTTTATACCCGTAAATACGTTCATTGTGCGTCTCCCTCCAACTTATACGTTGGTATAAGGACACGCCTAATCTAATTATTATTGTTTTTCAATATGTAATTATTGTTTTTCATTATTTAAAGATTGTTTATCAAGAAGCACTTTGACGATTAAATAGCAAGAAAGAGATATTTTTATAAGGTCATTCCATATAAATTCAATATTCCATCCCCGCATGATCGAGCTGCCATAATCTGTAAATCCTTGAAAACACCTTAGTTTTTAAATTGGAAGAAACGAAAATATGCCTGTGCCCTCTCACGCGGTTGATGAAGCAAAGCTCTTGGAGCTTTTGAACCAAATTTCGGCCAAATTACCGCTAGCTTATCCGACGACTCCGAGCGCGACCACGTCCTCGAATGCCTTAGATATATTTTTCAAAGGGCTTGTATTGGCGTGCGCTACGGGAATCGGTTGGATGACGATCTCATTACCCGTCATGAAAGATAATTTGGACGATTTGAAAACAGCCGTATCAAAAATCGAGGACAAAACGGAAGACCGCTTTACGCGCGCAGATTTTCTACGCGAGCGAGAAAGCATAGACGCGGCATTGGAACGCAATGCACAGGCCATCAATCGGAACACCCAAGCCCTAAAAGATAGAACTGAATTTATGGCAGATACAAAATCTGATCTGCGAACCCTTAAAAAACATCACGACGAAAATTAAAGGCCATATTTATGTCGAAACTAAAAACCGTTTTCACGAGCCCTTTCACCCTGATTGGCATTGCGGCCCTGCTTGCGCTGAGTGCTTTTCGCGTGCCCGAATTTGCAGACTACCTCTTGGGCGGCGCAATTATCACAATCACCCAAAGTTTTGTCGCGGTCGCCGTTCTACTCGCGGCTGTCTGGCTCTCGCGCCATGCCCGCGCCGCATTTTCAAAAGGAGAAACACATGCCACTCTTCCGCAAGCCATTATTGTGTGCGGGGCTTATTTGTCTTGCGCTTTGGTTATCAGCGCCGTCCTTCTCGCAAACTAAAGCAGAGTTAAAACAAGACCGTTTTCATGCGTGCCGTATGTATGCACCGCAAATTGCGCGCGCCGTTCAACGCCGTTTCCCAAGAGGATTTCAACACCCCAAAGCTTGGACGGCGCAACTCTACCAAGAAAGTCTATGCGACCTAAACGCTGTCAGTCCCGTCGGGGCCAAAGGGATTGCGCAGATTATGGATCCGACAGCGCGTGATATTGCGCGCGCATTAGGGGCGGATTTTGACGCGTTCTCGCCCATGGCGATTGATTACGGGGCGTATTACCAAGCCCGCCAAATGCGCGTTTTTAAGCGTCGTGGACGCTCAGACGCGCAGACGTGGCCATTAGGGCTGGCCGCTTATAATTCGGGTCTGGGGAGCGTGTTGAAAGCCCAACGCAAATGCGCAAACGCACGCCTCTGGCCCGATATTGCCCCGTGCCAACATCTGGTCACAGGACAGCGCAATGCCAACGAAACCCGAACTTACGTCACACGCATTCAACGCTTTCGATTGGAAATGGAGCACGGATTATGAAAGCCATTGTTTCTGGTCTTTTTGGCGGCGGCTCGGCAATTATCTATGTCATACTCGCGGCAATTATTGGCGGATTTTATTTGGAATACCAAGACGCTAAATCCGACGCCGCTCAATTTGAGGCCGAGCGTGATGAATGGAAATCCACAGCGCTTGGCAGTCAAAGTGCCGTCCTGACACTCTCAAAACAAACCGCACGAAAATCATCATCTTCAAAGGAGGCCAATCATGCCGCAGATCAAATTCGTTCTGTCCCAGATGCCCGTCACTGCCAAGCGTCTGAGCCTGTACGCGCTGCTCTTGACTGGGTGTCAGACTACCGCGCCCGTCGCCCCGAAATTAACCCTGACTCAACAAATGTTTCAATGCCTAGAGAAGCCGGCACTTCCAAAACCTCAAAGCCCAGATAGTGCGCTTGCCCTGTTCATAACGCGCTTAGAGCTGTCACGTGATGATTGCGCCGATCAACTCGGCACAGTGAAAAACCATCTCGAAATCAACGGCGTTTCTGTGACAGATGTTTTAATTGTCGAGGTCGCCGCAAAGCAAACGTGGTGGCGGTTTTAGAGTGTAGCGGGTTTCGGATTGGCATTAAACGCAATCGACCATAAAAATGACTTTAGGTTCACGTGACGTGACAAAACCCTCAATCACAGTCGTTATATTTGGAGTCTAAGCATCGTATCGATAAAGATTCCGCCTGAGCAATTTGCTCTTGTGTCATCTTGTTCGCCAATCGAGCTTTTTGGTCATTTGCAGCTGGGTTGCCCTGAGCCGCGGCCAACGAATACCAAGAATAAGCTTTTATATCGTTTTTCGGAACGCCTCTACCTCGAGAATAATTCAAACCTAGTATTAATTGCGCATCGGAATTTCCTTGTTGTGCGACGATCCTGTACAACTTTACAGCCGCTTCATCATTCTGGGGCACACCCTTTCCACGACTATACATATTGGCAAGAATAGCTTGACCTGTCGCCTCTCCCTGATCCGCGGCAAGCCTTATCCATTTAACAGCCTCTGCATCATCCTGAGGGACATTTATGCCGTATAAGTAAAGTCGGCCGAGATAGGTTTGCGCTTTCGCATTACCTTGCTCTGCCGCCAGCCTATACCACTTTAAAGCCTCGGTACTATTTTTAATAACTCCATCACCTTTGCTATACATAGCGCCAACACCGAATTGTGCTTCCGCATCGCCATTCTGGGCTCGCTTAATCTTTACTTCAATTTCAGTTAAATTATCTGGATTACACGCCACCAAAATAATAGTGAGAAATACGACGGCTATGGATTTAAACTTTTTCATAAATATCTCTAAATATCTCGCCCCTATTATGACCTTAACGGAAAATCCGAAAGCGGTCAGTCATATCTGATGGCAAAGAAAACCCCGCCCAAAGAGGCAATCCAAATAAGCCACCACAAGAGTGAAAAACCTTTAGGGGGTACGACAGTCATTTTTTGCGCTTCATCAATACTCGGATAGTGCACGAGAGATGTCTGCTCCGAAGACGGAACGAGAGCACTGACCGAGATTGTGTCACCCGACGCACCAAATTCCACGTCGCTAAAACCTGTATCTATAGATAACGGCTTTTGTGACCAACTCGTATCCAAGCGACCGATCTCTTGCGTCCAAACCGTTCCGTGTTTGGAAACAAGAAATACTGCCTGCCCCTGACCGCGCAAATCCGTGATCTTATCAGAACCATTTAACTCTGGTCCCTCTAAAACGCTCCAATCTAATTTTTCATCCGTGTCTAGCAGGTCATTGAGGCCAAGCCCGTAGGACGGAAACCTTGTGACATCTAGAGCATATAGTTGGCCATCTGCCAGAACGGTAATGTGTGTCTTACCCTCACTGTTAAATTCATAAATATCTGTGATGGCCTGTTCTGCGGGAGACGCTAAACGGACGTATGAGTTCTCCGCGTAACCGAATCTGTATATGTAATTTGCCTCACTGATCCAAACAGCAGCTGAGCTTGGATGTAACTTGGCCGCTTGAGAAAAACTCTGCTTCAGGCTTCGGGACTCAACACCTGCTTTAGACATGGACTGTTCGGAATAAGCACTCCGAAGCGACAGCATATTATCGCCTGCCACGGCATCCCAGAGCCGTATCGTTTTATCTTTAGAGGCTGAGACTATTTTATCGCCCGCTTGGTTCCACTTTACAATATCAACATCATTTGTATGTCCCGTTAGAGTTTTATAGGGGTCGTTAAGTTCAGATCTATCCGTGTTAATATCCCAAAGCCGAATATGACTATCCATAGACCCCGTCGCAATTTTAGTGCCGTCTGCGTTCCAATCCGCAGAGCCTGTGTTGGCGGCCTGCGTAATTACAAGCCGTTCTTTTTTCTGAGGGACATTCCAAATGATTACAGTTTTATCTTGAAAAGACGTGCCCAAAATTTCTGTACCGTCTGGGCTCCAGTTAATATGACTGAGGTCACGGTTATCTGTTTGAAATTCCTCATATAGACGATTGTTGAGGGCATCCCAAATGACCAAGCTTACCTGACGTTTCTTATCGCGGGCTACAAAGGCAAATTTTGACTCCGCTGGGCTCCATGCTGCAGGCGTGTTGTATCCCCCTTTAAAGGAGACTAAAGGCTCCCCTGTATTCAAGTGCCATAAACTAGCGTCTCCGTTCTTACCAATCTTGGACAGAAATTTTCCATCCGAGCTGAGCGCAAGTCTTCCCTTGTGAAAACGCCCCGTTTCGAACGTCTTGTGGAGCTGACCATTCGTATCGTCCCAGACACTCGCTGTACCGTTCCTTGTCATAGTCACAATATTGCCGTCTGGGCTCCACACAATATTCCCTTCATTTTGTAGCGTTCCGAGTGCGTGGGTTTCTTGGTAGGTGTTTGCATCCCAAATCGTCGGCGGGCGTCCCGAAACAACAATTTTATCTCCGTCTTGGCTCCAAGTGACATGTTCCTTGTCTTGATAGCCTCGGGCAAACACATGGAGGAGGTCGCCGTTTTGCGTGTCCCATATTCTGGGAGCCCCTTGGAAATGAGTGCTCACGAATTTGGTCTCATCTTTGTGCCAAGACAGTTGTCCGGTAAATAAACTGGTTGGCGCTTCCATAAAAAAGTGCGGCGCACCTGTTTTCGCGTCGATAACTTTTGACGCAATTGCGATTCTTGTTCCGTCCGCACTCCAGTGTAAATATCGTCCATCTCCACTAAATCTATATTTTGTAAGGCTCGGTAATTCTTCACCGCTTTTTACGTCCCATACGTGAATCAGCGAGCTACTGGCTGCCGCCGCAATTTGCGTCCCGTCTGGACTCCAATCCACGTACATGACGCCCGCCCGAGGCCCCTCCAAAACCTTAATTAAGGTCCCCTTCGCGTCCCATATACGCACGGTCTTATCCCAGGAAGCCGTCGCAATTTTCTGCCCGCTCGCGTCCCAATCGATATGCTGAATGCCCCGCTTGTGGCCTGATAACGTCTGGATAATATTACCGCTGACAGCGTCTATTATCAGTCCTGCCTTGGCCCTCGAACCTGCGGCAAGTTTTGATCCATCAGGACTCCAGCTTATGGTACTCGGCGCATTTTGAAATCCCTCTTTCGTCTCTATGCGGTGGACTTCTTTTCCGTCCGTAGACCAAATCCGAATTGTCCCGTCCCAAGATATGCTGGAAAAATGCGTACCTTGAGGATTCCATAAAACCTGAGTGACTATGTCTGTATGCCCTGATATCAAATGTGTGTCTTCGCCAGTTTTCGTATCCCAAACTCGAATCGTATTATCTTCCGAGGCACTGACCAATTTTGTGCCGTCGGGGCTCCAATCAACGTAAATTACCATCTCTGTATGCGAATTGAGGAAATGTATTTCTCTACCCGATTGGGCATTCCAAATACGCACCCCGTCCTGACCGGCGCTGGCTAACAGCGTGCCATCTGGGCTCCAGTCGAGGTGGATATTCAAACCCGAATGTCCCAGTAAGACTTGAACTTCGCGCCCGCTCACAGCCTCCCATATCCGCACGCTCTTATCCCAAGCCGAACTGGCAAGCCATTGCCCGTCTGGGCTCCAAGCGGCATATTTTACATTTGATGTATGTCCCGGAATCCCAAAGTTATGATTATGGACCGCAGCATCTTTCCCGATATCCCGCCATGTGGCGCATTTATCTGAGGACAGTAAGATCCGCCCTGTTTTAGTCATCGTAAAAACATTGTTTTCATCAGGGCTGGATCGGCTTTTATTCGTTAAGCTATTTCTCTTAGCCTCTGATTGATCCTCCGTAAAACATAGATTCCCAATTGACTTTCGCGCGACGAATGCTCGGTCCTGCGTTGAAATATAAGGAAATTCATACGCATCAGCCTTGGATAATGCGACGGGATGATTTGCAAATTGAGTCCATCTATTTGTCTTCTCTATCCCGAAAGGATCTGGATGGGCCTTCCATTTTGTTATTGGAACCCACAGACATATGATCAGCAAAAATACAATCACGCCCCACATAAAGATGGGTTTATCTTTTTTAGATATAAGAGACGTGTTGGTCATATCTTTAACTCCAAAGTGAAAAACATATAAATTCCCACTTACATTACAACCTAAAATTAATACTCACTCCGCGTCACACCTCACTTACGTCTTCGTCTAAAACGCTTAACCAAATGAATGCCCGTCATTTCTGTCTGCTGGCGCTGTATCGGTAAAGGCACTTTCGAGTTCTGGAACAGGATCGATGCAATATGGTCGCTATCATCTGGCTACCCTGTCGAGATGTCATCCAAATCTGAATTTATCCAGACCCAATATTGGACTTGATCAGGTCTAACCTCTTGCACAAGATTCGCCCCTTTGCTGTTTGGAAATTCGTCTTCGACAGCAAAATTATAGGGGTGAAAATACCTCATAAATATGCTTTTCAAACTAGACTAGTTTTTCGGATTTTGGGAAACATCATATTGGGAAACATCATATATGTAGACCGCTCCAGATTGGTCTCCATGATCGTCGGACCCCGTGGCTGCGATAACTGTAGTTCCACCAGAGAGTGCAACGCTCCATCCAAAATGATCCTCAGCTACGCCGTCCGCAGCAATGATTTTGTCTGTTTGAGTCCAAACATCTCCCGACCGAGTAAACACATAAGCAGAACCAGAATTATCGCCTTTCTCGTCTTGAAACATGGCGCCAATTACGGCGGTGTCGCCGTCTAAAGCGACACTGCGACCAAACCTATCATCCGCGGCCCCGTCAGGCGCGGTGAGCTTGATTTGCTGACTCCAACTGGTCCCCGTGCGTGTAAACAGGTAAGCCGAACCCGCATCTACGCCCATGACAGTATCGTCCCTTCGAGCCGAAATCAGAGCCGTATCACCCGATAAAGCGACCCGAACGCCAAAAATATCCGTCTCCGCGCCATCAGCAGCCGTAAGCTTAGCCTGTTGGATCCAATTGTTTCCAGAGCGGGTATAAACATAGGCCGCGCCGGCATTGTCGGCTTTTTCATCGTTGAGGTCCGCCCCAACCAAAAGCGTCTCACCCGAAAGTGCGACACTGATACCAAAGAGGTCGCCCGCTGCACCGTCAGTGGCCGTGAGTTTGGCCTGCTGGCTCCAAACTTTTCCAGAGCGGGTGAATACATAGGCCGAGCCCGAATCTTTTCCCTGAGCGTCATCGCGCGGCGCTCCAATCACCATTATATCAGCACTGAGCGCAATACTCTGCCCGAAGGCGTCTCCCTCAGCGGTATCTGCGGCTATAAATTTGGAAAATTGACTCCATTCGCCTTTCGAGCGGGTAAACATGTAGACGGACCCCGAGTTCTCACCCACGTCATCATCCCGCATGGCTCCAATCACAGCCATATCGTCAAAAAGTGCAACATTGCCACCAAAAGTGTCGTTGGGCGCACCGTCAACCGCAGTGAGCTTGGCCTGCTGTCTCCAGATTTTTTCCGAGCGCACAAAAACATAAGCTGAGCCAGCCTCAACCCCCAATGTGTCGTCGTCATCTTTGAGCGCGCCAATCAAAGCCGTATCGCCCGAAAGGGCAACGCTGAAACCAAAAAAATCGCCTGCTGCCCCGTCATTTGCAATCAGCTTGCTTGGCTCGTTAGGTGTCGTCGAACACGCCGATATCATCGTACATAAAAGTAAGCTGGTGATTACAATTAAGCCATGACCGAAAATTGAATTTGAGACGTTAAACATATGTGCAGTCCAATAAAATTAAGTGCATGATCCTATCCTTTGACCGATCCTCCATGATCGATGTCGAGTAAGGGAATTCGACCAGAGGTCAGAAGGTCGCCCCTATGTATGATGTTGGCTTGCTTAAAATGAAAAACCCTCTCGCGTACCCCCCCATCGCTGCGCGACGCGTTTGGATTATTTACGAAAGATGCACGCTGAAGACTGATATTATTTCTGCGTCTTAAAATGAGCTCTTTTTAACTCGGAAATAATTTCTGTACTCACCCAATAGATATTTTCTGTCCCGTCCTCTTCATCTCTACTAAAAAACAGAAATTTTCCATCAGGCGAAAGCGTTGGAACCCCTTCGTTAAAGTTTGAATTTACGACATTTCCAAGGCTTATAGGGTTCGCCCATGTTCCATCTTTCTCCTTGAATGAAACATAAATATCCCTGTCTTTTCGACTTTCATCCTCTTTGTTTGGACCATGCCCCACTGAGTAATCTTCATTTGGGGACGTAAAAAAGTGATAAAATCCGGGTGCTATTTTAACTTCCTTTGGTTCGAGAAAACCACCATTTCTATAGGCGGCGGCGTACAGTTTCATTTTTGATATATTAAAATAATAGATGTTTCCGTTGATCGCTTGATTGGCAAAGAATACGGGGTCATCATTTTCAGATAATTCGAGTTTGACGGCCTCACTCCATGAGGTCTCTAAACGGTTTACGTACCAACCTCCTGTATCAGACAGGTCTGAGCTATAGGCTGTGAAATATATCTTTTTACCATCTGGGCTGACGAAAGGGTTTGCTTCTTCATCTATTTCGCCATTGGTAAAGTCTGCTTTTTCAATGGGTGTCCATTTAAGCCCTGTGTGTTTTGAGAAATAGATAGCTGTTTTTTCGTCTCCGTCCTTCGCATGAAAATATATTTCATCTAATTCAGGAGAAAAGGTAATAGCGCTTTCATTTCTTCCATTAATTGAAACAATCGCAGGTGCGAAAATTTCTGGAATTGAATTTGGCGGCTTTTGCCCAAAGTAGCCGTTCCCTTGAGTATGGGCACAGCCCCCAACGAGCAAAGTTGACAACAGACTTAGACCCACTGAAATATGTTTCATAGAATGTCCTTTTTATTTCGGTAAATTGTTTACTGAGTCTCAGAAATGTCGGCGTTCTACCTATTGAGGAAAGCCGTCCAACATCATTAGTTTTATCGAATGAAGGCGGACACGGTTGTTTTTGCGCTCAATTACAGAGTTGAAGGGGGCTGCAACACGCAATCAAGATTGCGGACAGTCGGGTCCGTGAATTTGAAAAAATTTCATAAGATGTCCTTTTCATTCCAAATTAAAAACACGTGTCTTAGGGCGTCCAATTTAGGCGGCTCAGTTCTTGGGTTATCGTGTTAATATGTCCAATATTTTAGGCTTCAAATTTTTATCAAGATCAATGCAATACTCAATATTCCCAGTCCTTTCGATCTTGATTCTAAGCTCCTTTTTCTTTGCAAAAACTGCAAGGGGCACTAATTTTCCAACAGCGTCTTCACAGTGAAATTGCGAGGGGTCAGCGGCGAATGAAACAGCTAATAGATCGTAAGGATGAAATCCGTTTATCTTGGTTGTTAGCCTCCAGAAGAAGTCCCAAACGCGCGAACGTTTCGATATCCACCGGGCCCCCGCGCTGTAGCGCGAAACATGTTTAAGGTCTGAACGCTCTAATGTCATTTTTTGAGCTAACTCGAAGGGGAGAAGCGTTATCGGTAATTCTGATTCTAAAACGCGCTGAAACGCATCCATATCCTTACGGACATTCAAGTCCTGAAAACCGAACAGACTGCCATCGGGCTTGAGTAAACCGGCTTGTCTCTGCCCTGCGACAACGATAATCCTGTCTATTTTTGACGCGAGATGGGGCTGCCAAGCCAGCAAAACCGCGATATTCGTGAGGGGTCCGATGGCTATGATTGTCAACCGCTCAGCTTCGAGCCGCGCCGCCAATGCCTTTACCGCCGCGTTAGGCTCATGATCGTAGATGTTTTTATATTTTTCTTCAGCGCCTGCATGCGCCGTAATAGCGACCGTCTCATCGCTTTCTGCATTCACTTCGGAGATAACATCATTGATGCTTTTAAGAGCGGTAGACGATGAGGAATTCCCCCTCACGGAGCTAATTCCTTTGATCTTTAAATTCGGAGATTTCAGTGCATAAAGTAACGCCCAACAATCATCAGGATCCAGCAGTAATCTTTTACCTGAACACGCGGCATCTGAGTCGATCCAAACTGACGTGACAACAGGCGAGGTCACAAAATTCGAAACCTTCTCCAAATAAGTTGAATGACTGGTAATATTGACATCGGTATCAGGGAGGTTTGCACAGCCGCTTAGCAGAACAAACGATATGTATATGAGCGCTTTAATGATGGCCTCCCGTAGGATTTGGCTGCCATTCCCAGGCTGTTTTAATGATGTAAATTAGGGCCGCAAATTTGATAATCATGAAGAAGATATTGTCTAAATCTGGATCCAAATTATTTCCGATGATAATCGTTACTGTATAAAGGGCTGCCACGATGTTGACCCATCGCCCGATACGTCTCCGTGCAAAGAGAGTTAAAACCGTCATCGCTATTGGTATTTCTATCATTACGCCGCCCAACAACATTAAGGGTTCCGTGAGGATCACACCGTTCATAGCCCCGCCTATCATCTGTTCGATTACCCCTGACCGCGCGAGTTCGTGAAAGTCGCGGGCCAAAAAATTGAGCACAATAAAAACCCACATCAGAGAGAGACGCGTTGAAGTTTGTAGACCTGATTTATGCATTTTGGTGTCCGTCCTTTTCGCCAAGGATTAGGGACGATTGATCACCTTTGATTTTGGAAATTAGAAATAGTGTTGATGGGGACTTGACCGCAGCCCATTCGAACTCGACTGAGAACCCTGCATTTGAAAGCCACTTCTTCAAATCAGACTTTGTGAATAATTTCACAAACGGCATAATTTTTAGAAATTGTCCAAGCGGTACTAACCGTCGAATCCAGGGACTCTTATCGCCCACACAATGCGTGCTCGAAATGAAGACACCATCAGGTTTGAGTAATTTTCTGATCTTAAAGAGGACGACCTCGGGATTTGGCAATAAATGTAAAACGCTCATACCTAGGATCACATCAAAGGCGTTATCCGCATGCGCAACATCTTCAATCGATGCGACTTCAAAAGTAACATTGTCTAGTCCAAGCTGTTGCAATCTTTCCCGCGCGATTTGTATCATGTTAGGCGACGTATCAATTGCGAGGACCTGTTCGACCTTCGCGGCGTGGTACAATGCTGTCATTCCCGTGCCGCAACCAAATTCTAGAACTACCGCTTTGAGGGGGAAATAAGACTGTGTCTTTTCCAGCTTGAATGCGTAAGCTTCAATATCTTTGATCGGCTGCTGGGAGTATTTATGGGCAATTTTATCCCAAAAACGCCCTGATTTATAGTTGGCACGGGGATTTAAAGGTCGTTCTTTTTCGGAACTCGGGGGATCGTTTTTGAGCATTATATTCCTCAGATGAACTAAGGATTTTGCTATCCTTCGTGAAGTAAGTCGGAATACATATAGAAAATTTGATTGTATATTGCGTTATTTCCTTGAACGCTTATAGGCAAAACGATGAGTGAAATTGAGCAAAAATTTGATTAGACCCCTGTAATGGCCTTCCTTGCGACTTTAGAGAAAGGCTCATTGTCTCCAGCCTCGAGAGCTTCAGCCCCGAAATTTTCAGCCCCGAAATTTTCAGCAGCGAGACCTGCAGCATCGCAATATGCAGCAACGAGATAGATTAGAAAAAACCACCAAGGATCAGTGTTCAGCTTGCTGGGCATGAAGACGCCCTAGGCGTTTTCTTATTTGAGCGCGGACGCCGCTCAGTGCATGCGTAAATACGCCGTCAGCTTACGGATACGCGCATTCATGCGTACCCTCAGAGCTTTATTGACCCTTTTATTAGGCAGGCAAAGCACATCTTCGTTTATGTTTGGACTGTCTTTCTTACAACCACAAAATAGCTTGAGGCCCCTGCGTATATTTGTTCATTATCAACAATCTGAAATCCCGTATTCTCCACCAAACTATCCAAATCGGTGCTTTTGAGGCGTCTGATTGGAACGGGGATTATTTTTAAACGGCACAACACCTGCACAAGTTTAATCTGTAAACCGACCAAAATCGATAACTTGTCCCGCAAGGTAGGTGTAACCGCAATCATCACCCCTTCGGGTTTTAGAAGTTCTCGAATTCTTAGCATTACAGCTTCAGCGTCTGGGACGGTATGTAGCATATTAAACGCTAAGATCACATCAAAAGAGCCAGCTGTGTAGGCCTGATCAAAAATATCTCCTTGCCTGAGACTAACGTTTCCGATCTTTTTGGCCGCCACTTTCTCCTGAGCGAGCAGTATCATCTTAGAAGAGATATCAATCGCGAAAATCTGTTTGACCTCACTTGCGAGTTCACAGGCCGTCGTCCCTGTGCCACAGCCATAATCTAAAACGGTATGTGTCGTAAGGAGATGTTTCCGAGCGTTTTCCCGACTTTTTTTATGGATCGTTTCAAAGCGCGCCTCGGTTTTATCATAATTGTCTGCCGAGCTGTCCCAAAACGCTTCTGATTTATTCATTACTTCATTCCCTGCGTAATTGTTTGGGTGATTGATCCGCTCTTATCTCTATGCCGTGCATTCGATTTGGCTGAACCTAACATTCACTTCCTTCATCCTGTCCACGGCAGGCAGCAATTAGCATCAGGCGTCTGGCCCCGACGACGACCTCGGCAGCCGCTGTGCCTAAAGCAAATTCGCTAGCGGTTTTAACATCATCCCTGACCTGAGCTGACTCAGAGTCTGTAAAATTGATGTCCCGTACTTTTCTTAGAAGACGCCAGACTATATATAGAAATTTCGAATGTATATTGTGTTATTTCCTTGTTCCCATATAGATAAATCGATGAGTGATATTGAAAGAAAATTTGACTGGAACCACGCCAGAGCCTTCCTTGCTACGGTGGAGAAAGGTTCATTATCTGCAGCAGCGAGGTATCTTGGCAAAAGGCAGCCCACGATCAGCGCTCAGGTTGCGGGCCTTGAAGAGGCCCTAGGTGTTCTCTTATTTGAACGCGTCGGCCGCTCACTTGTTCTGACAACACCAGGAACCGAGTTATTTGAACATTTTAAGTCGATGGGGAAGGCAGCGGGTCTAATAACCTTAGCCGCTACGGGGCAGTCACAAGAGTTAAAAGGTCCAGTATCCATTACCGCGACGAATACACTCGCGACGGAACACCTTCCGCCGATACTAAAGCAAATAAAGAAACAAGCGCCTGGTATCGTGATTACCATTCATACGACAGATAAGATTCAAGATTTGATGAGGCGGGAAGCAGATATAGCGATCCGGCACAACAGACCCGATGAACCTGAACTTATTGGCAAGCTGATTTCTGAAGTTCCTTTGCACCTCTACGCGTCAGTTGACTATTTAAGTTTGCGGGGTGTTCCTAAAAATGTTTCTGAACTTACAAATCACGATTTTATTGGTTTTGAACGCCCTGAAAACCTTATCTCCTATTTGAAGAATATGGGCATTTCTCTTAAATCAGCGAATGTCAATTTCTTGACACAAAGTGGGACCCTAGTTCTATCACTCGTCGAAGAAGGTTTGGGTATTAGCATATTGCCTGAGACGGTTGCGAAGAAAAACCCGCAGCTCGTTCAGGTTCTCCCAGATATCGAGCCATTTAAAGCCCCTGTGTGGCTGGTTTCCCACCGAGAGCTACGTAGCAGTCAAAGGATTCGATTTGTGTTCGACATATTATCAGAAGAGCTTCCCAAAATTGTGAAGTAAATAACGCGTCTGTGGGCACTGTGACATCATGCTCGTTTTCAGGCATTAACGTGACAAAGCCCTGACTTGTATCCCATCATATAAGGCGCAGGGTTTGGACCGTAGCTTTTTATCCAAGGAAAGTCGCCGCTACCCGGTTATTTCGCGCCGTCAGGTTTTGCGATCATTTTGCTGGTTTTATCGCTTTTGACACGATTTCCTTCGGGCCAATCGCCTGTGTTCATATAGATCACTTCTTTGGCAATATCGGCGACATTATCGCCCATGCGTTCAATATTTTTTGCCATGAACATGACATGCATACAGCCTGAAATATTACGCAAATCTTCCATCATATAGGTCAACAATTCGCGAAACAGAGCATTGTGGGATTTATCGACACTTTCGTCTTGGGCGCGCACTTGGGCCGCAAGGTCTGTGTTACGGGTTCTATAGGCCAACATGACGGACGCGATCATATCTTGAACGATTTCGCTCATGCGAATGAGCGTGTCTATAGGCCCAGTATCGGCTTCGGCCTTTGTAATTGTGTTGGTGCGTTGCGCCATATTCCGTGTCAGATCCCCTATCCGCTCGAGGTGGCCTGCGCTTTTTAATGTGATCACGACCTTTCGCAAATCCGCCGCATAAGGTTGGCGGAGCGCCAAAATTTTGATCGCAAGATCGTTCAATTCGGCTTCGAGCCTATTGAGGGGTTTATCGCCTTTGACAACTTGTTTAGCCAGATCGCGGTCTTCTTTGCGCAAGGCGCGTGTCGCGCTCTCGAGTTGCGCGGTTACGATGTCGCCCATCTCAAAGAACATGGCTTCTAATCGTTCCATATCCGCGTTGAAAGAGTTTACAATATGCGGCTCGCTCATGGGGTTATCCGATCCGACCCGAAATATAATTCTGGGTACGTTCTTGGGCGGGGTTGGTGAAAATCGTTCCCGTATCGCCGCTTTCGACAAGTTCGCCCAAATGGAAGAATGCAGTTTGTTGCGACACACGCGCCGCCTGATGCATGGAGTGGGTCACGATAACGATGGTGTAATTTTCCTTCATCGAATCCATCAAATTCTCAATAATCGCGGTGGCGATCGGATCAAGGGCTGAGCAGGGTTCGTCCATCAAGATGATTTGCGGGTCCACAGCAATGGCACGCGCAATACAGAGACGTTGTTGTTGGCCGCCAGATAGGCTCGTGCCCGGCTCATCAAGTCTATCAGAGACTTCGTCGTATAGTCCGGCACGGCGGAGCGAGGTGATAACGATATCTTCGAGTTGATCTTTAGACTCGGACAATCCGTGGATACGCGGGCCGTAAGCCACATTATCAAAAATAGATTTCGGGAACGGGTTTGCTTTTTGAAACACCATGCCAATCCGTGACCGTAAAGCCACCACATCGACTTTTGGATCATAAATATCTTGCCCCGCAAATTTCACATCACCCGTAACACGGCACGATTCAATCGTGTCATTCATACGGTTAAAGCACCGCAGAAAAGTCGATTTACCACAACCTGAAGGCCCGATTAATGCTGTGATTTGGTTTTCAGGAATATTCAGGCTGACTTTTTTAATCGCCTGTTTTTTTCCGTAAAACACGTCGACGTCACGCGCCGTCATTATTGGCTCGGACGGCGTCGTTTCTGTCTCTTTTGTGGTGGTCATATTACTTTCCATTACCAGCGCCGCTCCAACCGTCTTCGGAGGTATACAGCGAATATATTCATAAGTACCAGAAATACCAGCAAGACCATAATAGCCGCCGAAGTCAGTTCAACAAAACCTTTTTCAGGACTGTCGGCCCAGAGGAAAATTTGCACCGGCAAAGACGTTGCAACATCGGTTATTCCTTTGGGGACGTCCACAATAAAAGCGACCATGCCGATCATCAATAATGGCGCCGTTTCGCCAAGCGCACGCGCCATTCCCAAAATTGTACCCGTGAGCATACCCGGCATTGCCAGCGGCACGACATGATGAAACGTCGTTTGCGTTTTACTGGCGCCAAGGCCCATTGCCGCGTCTCTTGTGCTTTGGGGGATAGAGCGCAGGATAGAGCGCGACGCGATGATAATCGTCGGCAGGGTCATCAACGCCAACACCATCCCCCCAACTAACGGTGTTGAGCGCGGCAGGTTGAAAAAGTTTAAAAATACAGCCAGACCCAAAAGGCCAAAGACAATTGACGGCACGGCGGCCAGATTGTTGATATTGACTTCGATCAGATTTGTAAGCCGACTTTTCTTAGCATATTCTTCAAGATAGACAGCCGTTAAAATTCCCAAGGGGAAGGCAATCAAAAAACACACGGTTAGGCTAAAAAATGAACCGAGTGCCGCACTTAAAATACCCGCCATTTCAGGGGCGCGAGAATCTCCGCTTGTGAAGAACACACGGTTGAATTTCTTCTTCACACGACCTTCGTCTTGCAGAAGGTTTATCCATGCAATATCTTTGTCTTTTAGGCGCCGAATATCCTCTGAGCTTTCAGGGTCTATTTTACCTTTAATATAGAGATCAACTTCGGACGAGGCGGCAATCCAGACGCGTTGGCTCGTACCGATCATATCAGGATTTAGGGCCACACGTTCACCCAGGTCAAAGGCCGCGCCGCCGCTCACGAGCTTGTAAAGGCGGTTTCTATCTCTGCGGTCCGTCGCGTCGGGTACAACTTCTTGCAATCCCGACAAGATCAGAGGCTTATAATTGCCTTGTTTTAAATCCATCTCCACGCGTGTGCCTTGGGGATCAATGACAGATTCCGTGAACTCAACATCCACCGCTATCATGGTTTTTTGAAAGGCCCCTGCCCCGCGAAAGAAAATCGCGGTAAACATTAGAACCATAAACGCAATCGATATCCCAATGGCAATCCGACCATACCATTGGAATCGCCTATGCTTGGCGTGACGCTTGGCCATTCCTCGTGAGGTTGTCAGAAGATAATCAGGCATATTTTTTCTTATATTTATCGACAATTCTAAGGGCGACGATGTTCAAACCCAGCGTTAGAACCAATAGGAAGAGCGCAATCGCAAAAGCCGCGAGTGTTTTTGCACTATCGAATTCTTGGTCACCTGTCAGGAGCGTGACGATTTGCACTGTCATGGTGGTCACGGCTTCAAACGGATTTGCGGTAAGATTTGCAGCAAGACCTGCCGCCATCACAACAATCATCGTTTCGCCAATTGCGCGCGATATCGCAAGCAGAAGGCTTCCGATAATACCCGGCGTGGCCGCAGGCAGGACGATTTTAGTAATTGTTTCGGTTTGCGTTGCGCCCATTCCGTATGAGGCGTCTCTGAGGGCTTGCGGCACTGCGTTTAAAACATCATCTGACAATGACGATATAAATGGCACTAACATAATGCCCATAACCAAACCTGCCGCTAAAGCACTTTCGGACGAGATTTGAAACCCGACTCCAGACCCCATCCCCCGAATGATCGGGGCCACAACGAGGGCCGCAAAGAACCCGTAAACCACTGTCGGGATACCCGCCAAAAGCTCAAGCAAAGGCTTGATCACATTGCGCGTTTTGGGACGGGCAAATTCCGCGAGATAAACGGCGGATAAAATACCCAAGGGCGTTGCGACACACATGGCGATAAAGCTAATGAGGAGCGTCCCTGACAAAAGCGGTAGCACACCAAATTTACCGCTCGCCCCGACTTGGTCGGCACGCATAGCGGTTTGAGGGCTCCACTCCAATCCAAAGATAAAATCGAGTAAAGGAATTTTGCCGAAAAAACGGTAGGCCTCAAATGCCAAAGACGCGACGATACCAATAGTCGTAAAAATAGCGACAAAAGAGCATGCGATCAGGACGCCCTGAATCACATACTCTTTGATTTGATTGCGGCGATTGGAGCGCCGCAATGTAAAGTCTCGGGAAGCGGTCACTATTTCAGGCTTAAAATCTCAAGCTCACGCACTTGCGATTGCCATTGAGCATGTTCAGCTGGGTTCATAGGAATAAGCCCTTTTTCAGAAAGATATCCATCTTCGCCGCTCGCCCGAGCACTTGTGAATTCCGTGAGATATTCTCTGATTCCAGGGACTTTGCCAACGACATCCTTTTTAACATAAAAGTAAAGAGAGCGCGACACAGGGTAAGATCCGTCGGAGATATTCTCAAATGTAGGCGGCGTACCGTCAATGATACTGCCTTGGACGCTGTCGCCGTTTTGATCCAAGAAACCAAAACCAAATATGCCAAGCGCATTAGGGTTTGCGTTTAGCTTACGCACAATCAGATTATCGTTCTCGCCGGCTTCGATAAATCCGTCATCTTCGCGGAACGCGTGACATACGGCTTTATACATATTTTTATCTGTCTTTTTCATGGCTTTAATCCAATCAAAAGTTTGACAACCACCCTCCATTGCCAGTTCGACAAAGGCGTCGCGCGTGCCTGATGTTGGCGGCGGGCCCATAATTTCGATTTTCGTATCACGCAAAGCGGGGTTTATATCGCTCCAATTCATATAGTCATTAGGCTTTAATCCGCCTTTTCCGTCTGGAACGTCTTTGGCCAAAGCCAGATAAAGTTCGCGCAATGTAATTTCCATACGTTCTGATTTGCGAGAATTCGCAACCACAATACCGTCATATCCGACTTTGACTTCGACAATATCCGTAATGTCATTTTCGGCACATAGAGCGACTTCCGAAGATTTGATGCGACGCGACGCATTTGTAATATCGGGATAATTATCGCCAATACCCGAACAGAAAAGCTTGAGTCCACCGCCAGAACCAGTCGATTCCACGATGGGCGTTTTAAACGATGTACTGCGGCCGAAATTCTCCGCCACAGTTGTCGCGAAAGGGTAGACAGTTGAGGAGCCGACAATTTTAATCTGGTCGCGGCCCGTGGATGCCGATGACGTCGTTGACTTGGAAACAGTCGCGTCAGATGTGTCGCTGCCGCCACTCCCACACGCCGTAAAAGTAATTGCGACAATGCCGCTCAGTAGAATATTTTTGAACATTTTAAATTTCCTCGACTTTAACTTTAAAAATCAAATGACAGACGACCGACGATACCACTGCCACTTTCGGTGGAACCATTCTCTGCCTCAACATTAAAATAATTAAGGCCCAGACGCGTTTGCTTTGTCGCCCACCAATCCGCACCTAACACTATTGTATCCAATTTGCCCAGATATGGGCCATCTTGCAGGTCTAGCGTGTCATAACGCGCGACTAGAGCCAGCGCCCCCATACCCCCATCGCCTAAAGGCTTGTCAACCTTGGGACGATTAAACTTTCCGCCCTTATATGTTTTCTTGCCGCCAAACATAATGCCAGCTTCCATATAGCCACCTGAGAAATCCGCGCTAGGGTTTGCGCCCATACCATTTGCCGACAGTATTGCGTACTCTCCCGTGACCCATATATTGTCTTTCAGCACAGCGACTTCTGCACCGTAAAAGTTATCACTTCCAGCGAACCCACCTGTATCGACAATGCGGCTCGGTGCAATATGAGAATAAGGCCGTTGACGGTACCGCAGAGCAGATTGGGACGCGCCTTGTTCGCGGTAACGCCATGAGGCCCCCAGATGCACAACGCTATCATTGGTTTTGATCGGATTGTAATAGCCGCGTCCCGCCAATGCGTAACCCTCTTCTGGGCCGCTTTCAGCTTCAAGGTTTGCACCAAAAATGCCAAGATTTATACCGTAATTCTCGCCAGATGTGCTAACGGATACACCGACACGGCGATCAAGTTGAAACGCATCGGTAAAGGCGCCGCGCTCAATAGTTGATATAAAACGCGATGAGGTTTCTTCTTCAAATGAATTATGCGTTTTAAACTGCCCAACTTTGACTTTGAAATTGCGGTCTTGGGGGGCAAATTCAACATAGGCGTCTGTGAGCTCGACACTATCACCTGAGGACTTATTGATTTCAAACTTATATTTGACACTCGACCCATAGCTCCCGCTCGCTAACAGGCGCGCGCGGCGGATTTCACTATCTTGGATGCTGAAATCTGGGTTTTTAAAATCAGCGATCGTATAATCAATCATAACCCGTCCGCCGACTTTGATCGTGGCATCCTGTGCAGAGGCCAATGATGGATATATCGTGGATATAATTAACGCGGATGTCGCCAACATAGCCGTCTTTTTGGCGGTCTTTGAAAAAATCATGCTAAACCTCAAATGCAACATAGAAAAGCAAAGCCTGCGATTCCAAATTTAATTACCTTGAGGTGCTAGTGACAAAGAAAGATGACAGTCAATTACTAGTTTTTTGACAGTTATATAAATTTTTTAAGACAGTTTTATAACAGTCTTTCAAATCCTCCCCAGCGCGCCATTT
>ENA-ORXM01000334-ORXM01000334.1-marine-metagenome-genome-assembly--contig:-NODE-334-length-90110-cov-38.877878_pt1 | contig 90110 bp, 73 predicted proteins | sample MGYA00237867_ERZ511480 | MGnify/ENA primary metagenome ERZ511480 (study PRJEB26309, sample SAMN06266103) | marine metagenome | isolation source: Algal blade | place: United Kingdom:Sidmouth, United...
GGCCTTGTCGATTTCGGCGTCTTCGCGATCGACAAACCCGCGTTTTATTTCGGCGGTATTACGCGTGCTGCACTGATGCCCGACCAGTCCCCGCCGCTCGATCTGCCGAGCCGGGTCAGCTACATCGCGAAAAGCGGTAAACCCGATCTGTGGGTCCATCCTCTGGCTGCGGCGACAACCGGCCTGTCCGGCGAGAAGCTTGCAGAAATCGGCCTGATGCGCGCTGCGGGCGCACGGGGCATTTCGACGGGGCGGACGTGGATTGCCGACAGCGCGACCATGCTGCGCGTGCTGCAATATGCCGCGATGCTGGATCTGGTCGTGGTCACCCATGCAGAGGATGCGGCACTGGTCGGCGGCGCGGCGGCGACAGCGGGCGAGATGGCCACGCGGCTGGGCCTTCCCAGCGCACCGGCACAGGCCGAGGCCATTGCGGTCGCCCGCGACATCGCGCTGGCCGACATGGCCGGAGCGAGGCTCCATTTCCGGCAAGTAACGACCGCAGCAGCGCTCGATCTGGTTCGTGCGGCCAAGGCGCGCGGCCTGCCCGTCACAGCGGGCGTCACGCCTGCCCATTTCATGCTGTCCGATCTTGCGACCGGAGAGTTCCGCACCTTCGCCCGCCTGTCGCCTCCGCTACGATGCGAAGACGACCGTCAGGCCGTCCGCGAAGCGATTGCGGACGGCACGATCGATGTCATTGCCAGCGGACATGATCCGCGCGGGGTAGAGGACAAGCGGTTGCCGTTTGCCGATGCCGAGGCGGGGATGGCCGGTGCCGAGACCCTCCTTGCCCTGTCGCTTACGCTTGTGCGGGACGGCATTATCGACATGCCGCGCCTTGCCGCCCTGCTTGCCGGCGCTCCGGCGAAGCTGCTGGGCGTCGACGCCGGCGAGTTGGAATCGCTGCGCGGCAGTGCAGACGTCGTGCGATCGGCTGACGGGTCGATCAACAGTGCCAGGGTTGAAGCTGAATACCGGAATATTCTTCGACAGATCGAGCAGATCGAATTGCAGATTTCTGACAATACAGCCATGGAACAGCGCAGTACTGAAGGTGGAGTTGTCCGTCAACGCGTATCGGAATCTGCCGCTGACTACTATCGCCGTCTGAGCGAACAGCCGCAGCAGTTGGCGCGCTGACGGTCGGCCAGAGCATCGAAATTACCCGTATTCTGTGCAGTCGACGGCGGTTGTGGTCATGGGCGATAGCGCCGCGAGCGGCCGGTTCACGGCGCGTGGCATTGCACGCTGTGCAATTGGACGGGGCTAGTGGTTTCCTTTAGACTAGGTAAGGTTGGAATTCATTCTATTCGGCAGAGAGTCCTTGAGCACTTATCTCGTCTACCTGAACACAGCGCAGAAAATCGATACCGTCGAACACGGCATGGTTCGTGGGCTTGCAATCGCCAATCCGGTGACGTGCGAGACCCGTTCGCTGGCGAGGGATTTCATCGCTATCGAGGCAGGCGATGAGATCATCGGTTGTAACGGTGACGGGATACGCTGGAAGGCCAGTATCGACGAAATCGTCGATGCGACAAGCCAGGATGAGGAGGTCGAGAACGGTCAACCGGTACGTATTCTGAAGGGTTCGTTGAACGCGCGCGGCAGCCGTTCCATTGCTGCGGCCTGCAAGCGCATGAAAGACTCCGGCATCGATCTCCCTGATATCATCAATTCCCGTGGCAGTGGGTTCAAGCAGGGTGCCTTGGCAAAGAAGCTGACCGATGAGCAACTTGAAGAGCTTTCGTCTGCCCTCAACTGATTCGTCCCTATTTGTTCCGCCCTGAGATCCGCCCTGAGATCCGCCCTGATTTTATTCCCCTGAATTGTTCCTGCCTGAATTGACCCGCCCGTAGCCGCCCGTAGCCGCCCGTAGCGGCAGATCCTGATCGGTCGCCCTGACTTGATTGCGAAGTGTCGATTGGCGGGTTCTCACGGTCACGAAAGCGGCTATTCGGGAGCGAAGGAGCAGAACCGAGCCTGTTGATTGCTTGTGCTGGATCAAGGCTTGCACTGACGCCACCGTAGCGCCGACTGCGTAACATCGATCTAACACAAACGCATCCATCCCTCCCAATCCGGACATCCCAGCATGAGCTTCGAGAGGCTGAGCGCGGGCGCAAACGTGCCCGATGAAATAAACGTCATTATCGAGATCGCGGCCAACAGCGATCCAGTCAAGTACGAAGTGGACAAGGACACGGGACTGCTGCACGTCGACCGTTTCATGGCAGCGCCGATGTTCTACCCCTGCAATTACGGCTATGTGCCGCATACCTTGTCCGAGGACGGCGATCCGATCGACGTTCTTGTCCAGACGCCTTACCCGGTCGTTCCCGGCAGCGTCATTGCCTGTCGGCCTGTCGCCGTGCTCAACATGAGCGATGAGGCAGGGCCTGATGCCAAGTTGCTGGCGATGCCTAAGCGAAAGCTGACCTCGCTCTATGACGACATCGATGATATCGGTGACGTGCCGGAACTGCTGAAGAAGCAGATCGAGCACTTCTTCACACGTTACAAGGAGCTGGAGAAAGGGAAGTGGGTCAAGATCGAAGATTGGGCGGGTGCCGACGATGCACGTCGCCAGATCGTCGAATCCGTTGAACGAGCGACTCAGGCCTGACCCACCCCGTTCTCCTGTTTGTCGGCGGCAGATTCGGATAGCACGATGACGCGCCAGCCTGGCTTCGGTGTGAAGCCTTCGCCAGCGCCGTAAACGTACAACTTTCCATTGAGATCGATAGCGAATAGCCTGAGGTCGGTAGCGCTGATCGGAGCATCGGGTTCTTCGATCTCGACGGCGTCCTCGGTCGTTGTCGCTGCTCCCGAGAAGGCCTTGCTTGTTGATACATCTTCGCGGGGTTCGGCCGTCTCCTCGTGAGCTTGCGACTCTGACGCGTCGCCTGTTGGCACGTCTGTCTCGGCCGTGGCGAGCTCCACGAGCCCCGAGCCAGGCTCCGGTTTGGTTTCCGACGTCGACTCCGAAACCTTGTTGTCTTCTTTGGCCGTGACTGACTCAGACGCCTCCTTGTCCTTCGTCGCGACCGGATCTTCACGCAAAGTCAGGTGGCGAATACTTCCCTCGCGCAGGCGCCGGGCGAGCGCCGCCTCACCCAGGGATTTGTCGAACAGCGGGTGGGCACGATTGCGATTCGCGGTGCTGAACCGCTCATAGGCATCATCGTCAGACGCGCCGCCAAGCGTGAACACCGAGCTTGCGCCGAACGTGCGCCGGAAGTGTATGCCGGCCAGTGCATTGGTGTCGCGATTTGACGACACCGCTATGAGGTTGCCGATCCCTTGCAGATCGAGGTTCTCTTCCGCATGGCCGGACGTCGGGTTGCCGTGATAGGCTTCCAGGAAAGCTTTCCTGGCCATCCGGACGTTGCGCCAGGAAGTGTCGGAAAGCATCACGCGGATCGACTCCTTTTCCAGTGCGCCGGCGAGCTTGACGGCAATCTCGTTTGCGCCGAAGAACAGCACACCGTTGGGTTCCGGATTGCTGATTCCAAGCTTCTTCGCGAGCGGCTTGGCTGTCAGGCTCTGCAGAACCACGGTGCCGATGATCATGCTGAAGACCAGTGGAACCAGAAGCTCGGCCATCTCGACCCCTTCCTCGCTCAGGCGCAACACGAACAAAGAGGAGACCGCAGCGGCCACGATGCCTCGAGGGGCGACCCAGCCGATGAAGACACGTTCGCCGGTCGACAGGTCCGCCCCGAGCGTGCACAGCCAGGCGTTCAGAGGTCTGACAAGTAACTGGGCGACGACGAGCAAGGCGAAAATCTGCCAGCCGTATTGAGGGAAGAGCCCGAGATCGAGGCGCGACGCGAGCACGATGAAGAGAGCAGAGATAAGTAATACCGCCAGGTCCTCCTTGAAGTGCAGCAGCTCCTCCACGTGCAGACCCTTGGTGTTGGCAAGCCAGACCCCCATGATGGTCACGGCAAGCAAGCCGGACTCGTGTTGCAAGGTTTCTGACAGGGAGAATGCACAGACGACGGTAACGAGTGTCATCACGTTGACGAGGTAGTCGGGTACGAGGTAACGCCTCAGGACATACGCGGTTGCATACCCGGCACCGATACCGACGACACTGCCGATGGCGACGAGCTTGACGAGAATCGCTCCGATCACCACGTAGCTACCGTTACCGGCCTGTTCGAGCAGGACGAATTCGAATACCAGCAAGGCAAGGAATACGCCAATGGGATCGATGAGAATGCCTTCCCAGTTGAGAATGTGGCCGACCTTGTCCGAAGGTCTTACCGAGCGCAGCAAGGGTTTGACGACGGTAGGGCCACTCACTACGCAGATCGAGCCGAAGATGAGTGCCATAGGCCAGGGCATGTCGAAGATCAGGTGCGCCGCGATGCTCAACAGCGCCCAGGAAACCAGCACGCCAAGCGTAATCAGTCGAGTTACCACGGAGCCGTGACCGCGGATGTCGGATAGCTTGAGCGTCAGCCCGCCTTCGAACAGGATGATTGCGACCGCGACGGACACGAACGGAAACAACAGCTCGCCAAGCAGTGCATCCGGATCGAACAGACCGAATACCGGGCCGACGATGACGCCTGCTGTGAGCAGAAACAGGATAGAGGGCAGGACAAACCGCCACGCCAGCCATTGGCAGATGCCACAGAGCGCCGCGAGTCCCGCAACGGCAAGCAAAGGTTCGTTCATTGCGGAAGGCTCCACGACCTCGAACGGAGGCCGGAGATTATCAGAGGCTCGAGCAACGGCAATGTATTCACCTTGTCCTCTGAAATTGTTTCACTGTAGCTCTGCTTGCGCGATGGCATTCAGAGTCGGCGGCGCACCCAGTCGATCTCGCGGGCGATCGAGTCGGCAGGCGACGCCTCGGCAAGGTCGGGCGGGAGTACATTCCAGGTATAGGTCTCCACTTCGAGGTGGCGACTGACAGGCGCTGCTTGCTGTCGTTCGAGCAAGGCTTCGAGTGCAAACTGCGTTGTCTGGAACAGTCCGGCACTACGCAAGTGGACGGGTACGTGAAAATGTATCCGCCACTCGCTCGCGGGCTCGCTGGTAGAGCCCCAGAGTCTGTCGTCGCGAGCCATCGCCACATTGCCTTCGTGCGGCAGCTGACAGCGGGTGTCCAGCGTCGAGCGGCGTTCGAGTCGATAACGCATGGCATCGATCGCAATACGCAGATCCTCATGCCGAACGAGCGTGTCGCCGCATCGTTCGATGACCTGATGCAGATAGACAGGTTCGTCGAATCGTTCCAGGCGTCGAAGTGCTGACTCGTTGACATTGGATACGCGCAGGGCGGAACTCAACTGCAGCTTCACGACGTCGATCCCTGCCTCCTCGTAGCGCGCGAGGGCGTCGACAGGATGCTCGAATTCGACAGCCGAATGACAGGCATCGTGGCAGACGCCGAGGTGTCTGTGCACGGCCTCTCTGGCATCGCGTGCAGCCAGTCCGCTGTAGCTGACCAGTCGCGCTATCCCTTTCATCGACAGCAGTCTCTGTTCGAAGAATCGAACGGTCTGCTCGACTGTCTCGAGCAGGCAACAGGGCTCAGGCTCGATGGCGATGGCGATGCGTACGCCGGTTTCACGTTCGAGCGTGATGCAGTGGCTGACGGCCTTGAGCAGGTTCTCGACAATGGCCTGCTCACGCGTGCTGTTGGTCCACGCAGCAAAGGTTCCGGGCAAGGTGCTGATCGAACCGAACGCATCTGGCGGATCGAGACGGGCGAGCAGGCTTGCCAGGCGGCAGGTGTAGTCGAGCCTCTCGGGTTCGGACCAGTCTGGACGGTACACGTCGGACTTGACCGGCTTGCCGTGGAACACGCCGTAGGGAAAGCCGTTCAGGGTGAACACGTACAGCCCTTCGCGCGCGAGCCAGTCCTGGAAGTTTTCCAGAACCGAGGGTGACTCGAGCTCGGCAAGAGCCTCTGCGGATACGCGCAATCCCAGCCCGAAGGGCTCGTCGCCAACCACGACGCGGCGCCGAATTTCGGGAACATGCTGCTGCAGTTCGGCGAAATGCTCGTGCCAGCTGACACCCGGATGAACGTTCGTACAATAGGAAAGGTGCGCATCCGTTGCGCCTGCTGAAATTCTCATGCTGTGTGCTCGATGGCGCTAGCTGTCGTCTGATCCGCAGGGTGATGGCAGATTCGTGCCAGATGACAGTGCAAAGATCTCGTTGTTATCAAGGAACAGGACTGTTGAATCCATTGATATGGTTTACTGATGGGCCACAACAGGACCACAGGGAGTTGAACCCGGAATGATCTTACCTCGTACGAATCGCTCGAAGGCGACGATGGCACTCGGCGCACTGGCTGTCGCGGCTGCAATTGCCGGTAATGCGCACGCACAGGACAAGGTGGGCGCGTGCCTCATAACCAAGACCGACACCAATCCGTTCTTCGTCAAGATGAAGGAAGGCGCAACCGCCAAGGCCGAGGAGCTCGGCATCGAGTTGTCGACCTATGCCGGCAAGACGGATGGCGACCATGAAACGCAGGTACAGGCCATCGAAACCTGCATGGCCTCGGGCGCCAAGGGCATCCTGATTGCCGCATCCGATACCAAGGCCATCACCGAACCTGTCAAGCAGGCGCGTGATGCGGGCTTGTTGGTCATCGCGCTGGATACGCCACTCGAGCCCATCGATGCGGCTGATGCTACCTTCGCCACCGACAACTTCCTTGCCGGCGAACTGATCGGCAAGTGGGCCGCAGGGAAACTCGGCGAAGCTGCCGCTGACGCCAGGATCGCAATGCTCGACCTGGCTGATTCGCAGCCGTCGGTCGGTGTGCTTCGTGATCAGGGCTTCCTCACCGGATTCGGTGTCGACGTCAAGGATGTCTCGAAGTGGGGCGACGAAGACGATCCGCGCATCGTCGGCAACGAAGTGACCGGCGGAAGTTCCGAGGGCGGTCTTTCCGCCATGGAATCGCTGATGACCAAGGATCCGGGCGTCAACGTCGTCTATACCATCAACGAACCGGCAGCCGCCGGTGCCTATGAAGCGCTGAAGGCCTTCGGTCGGGAAGACGCGGTCACGATCGTGTCTGTCGACGGCGGTTGCCCGGGTGTGCAGGATGTCGCCGACGGTGTCATCGGTGCGACCAGTCAGCAATACCCGCTGTTGATGGCCTCACTCGGTGTCGAGGCAATTGCTGCATTCGCCGCCGACGGCACGCTGCCCGAGAAGACCGAGGGCAAGGAGTTCACCGATACCGGCGTCGCGCTCGTCACCAACGAGCCGGTCGAGGGTGTCGAGTCGATCGATGTCGAGGAAGGCATGGCACGGTGCTGGGGCTGATCAGCCACCAGAGTCTTTGAGTAGTGAGGGCAGCTGCGGCTGCCCTCACTCGTTGTAGCGGACGCATCTGTCGACCGCTTGTCGTCGGCGCAGGCTCTGGCGATCATCTAGGTGTTTCATCCGGGAGAAACTGAATCATGGCTGCAGCAAGCGACAGCGTTGCGTCGTTCGAACAGAAGCGGGGGATGCTCCACCACCTGCAGCATTTCCTGCACGGCAACCCCGCGATGGTACCAATCATCATCCTGGCGGCCAGCGTCGCCATTTTCGGCCTTGTTGCCGGCGAGCGCTTCTTCTCCGCGTTCAACCTGTCGCTGATCATTCAGCAGGTCACTGTCATCGGCTTCCTCGCCTGTGCGCAGACGCTCATCATTCTTACCGCGGGAATCGATCTCTCGGTGGGTGCGATCATGATGCTCGCCTCGGTTGTCATGGGAAAATTCGCGGTCAGCCTCGGGGTGCCGGGTGTGCTCGCCATTCCTGCGGGTTTCGTGGTCGGAACCTTCTGTGGACTCATCAACGGCCTGCTGGTCACACGGCTCCGCTTGCCCCCTTTCATCGTCACGCTCGGCACCTGGAATATCTTCTATGCGTTGATGATCGCCTACTCCGGTAGTCAATCGATTCGTGGTGGCGATATCGACAAGGCCGCGCCTGCCCTGAAGTTCTTCGGAGAGCGCGTGAACATCGGTGGCGCCGTCTTCACCTATGGCTCTTTCCTGATGGTGCTGTTGTTCATCGTGGTGTGGTTCATGTTGAATCGCACGGCATGGGGTCGTCACGTCTACGCTTGCGGCGACGACAAGGAGGCAGCGGAACTGGCCGGTATCCAGACGGATCGACTGCTCATATCGGTCTATGCGCTTGCCGGCCTCATTTGCGGCCTGGCGGCCTGGGTCTCCATAGGGCGTGTCGGGTCGGTCAGTCCCCCGAGTTTCGCCGAAGCGAACCTTGATTCCATCACCGCCGTGGTCATCGGCGGTACCTCCTTGTTCGGTGGGCGCGGCTCGATCATGGGCGCACTCTTCGGTGCGCTTATTGTCGGTGTCTTCAGCTCGGGCCTGAAACTCGCCGGCGTCGATGTCATCTGGCAGCGCTTCGCCATCGGTTGCCTGATCATCCTCGCGGTCGGCCTCGATCAATGGATACGGAGGGTGTCGGCATGAGTAGCGACGTGGTCATGGCCGCTCGTGGACTGGTCAAGCGCTACGGCAAGGTGGTGGCGCTGGATAACGCGAACTTCGAACTGCGCGCGGGAGAGATTCTCGCCGTCATCGGCGACAACGGGGCGGGCAAGTCCTCGATGATCAAGGCTCTCTCGGGCGCCGTGGTGCCCGATGCTGGCGAAGTCGTGCTCGAAGGTCATCGGGTCAGTTTTCGCTCGCCGATGGAGGCGCGGCATGCGGGTATCGAGACGGTCTATCAGAATCTCGCCCTGTCGCCGGCCCTGTCGATCGCCGACAACATGTTCCTCGGCCGTGAGCTTCGCGTCGAGAAGGGTATCGGCAAGCTGCTGCGCATGCTCGACCGAAAGAAGATGGAGCAGCTTGCCCGCGACAAGTTGAGCGAACTCGGTCTGATGACCATCCAGAACATCTCCCAGGCAGTCGAGACCTTGTCGGGAGGACAACGGCAGGGTGTTGCGGTGGCGCGTGCGGCCGCTTTCGGCTCCAAGGTCATCATCATGGATGAGCCAACGGCGGCACTTGGCGTGAAGGAATCGCGTCGGGTACTCGATCTGATCCAGGATGTACGCTCGCGTGGCATTCCGATCGTATTGATCTCGCACAACATGCCACACGTCTTCGAAGTCGCAGACCGGATTCATGTGCATCGGCTTGGCAAGCGATTGTGCGTCATCCGTCCGAGCGATCACTCGATGTCGGATGCCGTCGCTTTCATGACCGGCGCCGTGGAACCGCCGGAAGCGGCCCTTGAGGAGGGCGGGGCGTCCAGCGCGTAAAAGCAGCAGACCGCGGATTGCCGACAAGGGAGGCGTCGTGACATCGACCGTACAGGGAATAGAGGCTCTGCTCGAGCAGGTTGAACGGGTAGGAGATGAGAAGAACCCTGATCGCGTGCTGATCGGACTGGTCGGCGCGCCGGGCTGCGGCAAGTCGACGTTGGCCGATGCGCTCGTGCAGCGCATCGGCGACAGTGTGATCATGCCCATGGACGGGTTTCACCTCGACGACGTGCTGCTCGAGGCGGCCGGTCTCAGAGCGATCAAGGGAGCCCCGGAAACCTTCGATGTCGATGGATTGTTGGCGATGCTCTCACGGGTTGCGCTGGACGATGCGGTCGTCCATTTACCCGTATTCGATCGTGGTCTCGAGCTCAGTCGAGCCGCTGCGTCCCGTATCGTGCCCGCGAATCGTGTCGTCATACTGGAAGGAAATTACCTGCTGCTCGCACGACCGGGCTGGAGTGAGATTGCCGACACCCTGGATCTCAGCGTGATGCTGGACGTACCCGAGTCGACGTTGCGCGCACGCCTGGTGCAACGCTGGCTGGATCACGGCCTGGACGCCAGCGCAGCAGAAGCCCGGGCCGATGCCAACGATGTGCCGAACGGGAGGCTTGTCCGGGAATGTTCGATCGCTGCCGATATCAACTATCGGTCTGATTGAGTACGGCATCCGGGCTTGCACTCCGGGCTGGCGGGGCAAGAAATCCCACAGTGCGTCCATTGCCAGCCTTCGAGCGTATGGCCAGGCATTAAAATGAGACAATCACGCTCGCTCAATGAGGCTTGCGGAATGAATGAATCGGCGGGATTGATGATTGGCTGGCGCGAGTGGGTCGCGCTGCCCGAGCTCGGCTTGCCGGCGATCAAGGTCAAGGTGGACACAGGAGCGCGAAGCTCGGCCCTGCACGCTTTCGACATTGAACATGACAAGACCACTGCCACAGTCGCATTCAGTGTCCATCCGTTGCAGAGGAACGCCGATCTGGTTGTGCGCTGCCAGGCGCCGGTGGTCGATGTTCGCAGCGTGACCGACTCGGGTGGACATACCGAGGAACGTCTGTTCATCCGCACCGAGGTCGAGGTCGGACGAATTAGACGCGCCATCGAGATCACCCTGACCGAACGCCACGACATGCTCTTCCGGATGCTGCTCGGTCGTACTGCGCTGATTCCCGACATTACCGTGAGTCCGGTCGATTCCTTTCTCTGTGGTCGGGTAGCCGCGCGAAAACTGTATGCGCGCATTTCCGAAGGTAGTCGTCCCGTAGATGGACGTTCCCAAGGTGGCAGGTTCGAAGGTACTAATTCCCGAGGTGTCACACGTTGAAGATCGCCATCCTGTCCCGCAACCGACGACTCTATTCGACCCGCCGCCTCATCGAGACTGCCGAGAATCGCGGTCATGAGGTACAGGTCATCGATGTTCTGAGGTGCTACATGAACATCGTTTCGAAGAATCCCAGCGTGCATTTCGAAGGCAAGGCGCTACAAGGCTTCGACGCCGTCATTCCACGCATCGGCGCGTCGGTCACCGCGTACGGTACGTCGGTGTTGCGGCAATTCGAGATGATGGGGACCTACACCCTGGTCGAGTCGGTAGCCCTGTCACGTTCCCGTGACAAGTTGCGTTCACTGCAGCTCCTGTCCCGCAAGGGCATAGGCCTGCCGGTAACGGGGTTTGCCAACAAGCCGGGTGATACCAAGGACCTGATCAAGATGGTCGGTGGAGCGCCGCTCGTCATCAAGTTGCTGGAAGGCACGCAGGGTATCGGCGTGGTGCTGGCGGAAACAGCCAAGGCGGCGGAATCGGTCATCGAGGCTTTCATGGGGCTCCAGGCAAACATCCTGGTGCAGGAGTTCATCAAGGAAGCCGGTGGCGCAGACATTCGCTGCCTGGTGGTCGGTGGCAAGGTCGTCGCCGCCATGAAACGCCAGGGCGCGGAAGGCGAGTTTCGTTCGAACCTGCATCGGGGTGGTTCGGCCAGTCTGGTCAAGATCACACCCGGCGAGCGCGCGTCCGCCGTCGGCGCGGCGAAAGTGCTGGGCCTGTCGGTTGCCGGCGTCGACCTCTTGCGTTCCGAACGAGGCCCATTGGTCATGGAAGTCAATTCTTCACCAGGTCTCGAGGGCATCGAGGCTGCCAGTGGCAAGGATGTCGCGGCGATCATCATCGAGCAGCTCGAGAAGAATGCACGCCCCGGCAACACCGCAACACGTGGTGCAAGAGGATGACTGACGGCCGCTCGCGACGATCGTTACCCAAGAACGAACCGATCACGATCGGCGAGACCATCGTCGCGCCTGGTACGCGTCGTTACGTCGATCTGCCCTTGCCGCCTCTTTACACGCACACTTCGGTGGCCATGCCGGTCCATGTTGTTTGCGGGCGAACGGCTGGGCCAGTCATGTTTGTCACCGCTGCGGTACACGGCGACGAGATCAACGGCATAGAGATAATTCGCCGGTTGCTTGCAACCAAATCATTGTCGCGGCTTTCAGGCACGCTGATCGCGGTACCGGTGGTCAATATCTACGGTTTCGTATCGCAGACGCGCTATCTTCCCGACCGACGCGACCTGAATCGTTCTTTTCCGGGGTCGGAGCGCGGTTCGATGGCTGCACGGTTGGCGGATACGCTGATGAGCGAGATTGTCGGCAAGTGCACACACGGAATCGATCTGCACACGGCCGCCGCAGGGCGCGCGAATCTGCCGCAGATCAGGGTCGATCTGGAACGTCATCCCGAGCTGAGGGAACTGGCCGAAGCGTTCGGGTCCCCCATTGTGCTTGATTCGCCCACACGCGCCGGAACACTGCGTGATGCTGCTGGCGACTTGCCGCTCCTTCTGTACGAAGCCGGTGAGGCGCTGCGTTTCGACGAACTCGCGATCCGCGCGGGCCTCAAGGGCGTACTGAGGGTCATGCGCAAGCTCGGTATGCTACCTCCTGGCAGGGGGGGCGATGCCGGCGCCAATGCCAGGCCGGAGGACGCAGGGGTGGCACCTGCCAAGGCCTCCAGCCGTAAGGTCTGGGTGGCAAATAGCAGCGTCTGGATGCGCGCACCGCAGAGCGGCATTCTGAGATCCCGAGTGCCACTGGGCGGTGTGGTTGGAGAGGGAGACACGCTCGGGGTCATCTCGGACCCTTTCGGTGAAGCTGAGCAGAGTGTCGTCAGCAACGTATCCGGGGTGCTGATCGGCATCACCAAGTTACCCCTCGTGCATGAGGGCGAGGCGCTTTACCACGTCGCCACGACAGCGACGACCGGTTTCGCCGAACGGGCGATGAGCGCGTTCAACGAAGAGTACGAGGTTCCTGTCATCAAGCGGCAGGAATAGTGCCTGCTCGACGCGGAAACACACATAAACGATGAGAAAGACGAAATGAAGACGCGTGGCCTCGGTCAGAGTGGTATCGATGCGAGCGTCGTGGCCTTCGGGGCCTGGGCTATCGGTGGCTGGAAGTGGGGGGGCACCGACGCCAGCGACTCGATCGCCGCCATCCGCGCCGCGCTCGACGGCGGCATGAGCATGATCGACACGGCGGCGGTCTACGGGTTCGGACTCTCTGAAGAACTCGTCGGGCAAGCTATCGTCGGCCGAAAGCGGGAAGATATCGTCATCGCGACGAAATGTGGTTTGCGTTGGGATCTCGAGACGCCGACCTTGCACGCCGAGAGCGAGGGTCGGCGTATCTGTCGAACACTCGATTCCCGGTCGATGCAACACGAGCTGGATGCCAGCCTGAAACGGCTGGGAGTCTCCTATATCGACCTGTACCAGACACATTGGCCAGACCCTGCGACGCCTCTCGATGCCGTGGTGGAGACACTCGAGTCAATGCTTGCCGATGGTCGGATCCGCTCCTGGGGCTTCTGCAACTCTGACCCTGCATCACTGGAAATTGCGAGAGAATCGGGAGCCTTGTCGGTAAATCAGGAGCGCTACAGCCTGCTGGACCGTGAGCAGGACGCACTCAATCTGCCCGTGTGCAAGCAGCATGGGCTGGCTTTTCTTGCCTATTCGCCGATTGCCCAGGGTCTCTTGACCGGTCGGATAGATTCGAAGCGGGAATTCGTCAAAGGCGATCTTCGACGGGAGAATCCTCGCTTCGCACCGCGGGTGCTCGAAGCACTGCAGGCTGTACTTGCTCCGGTAAAGTCACTCGCACGAGATCGCGAGGTGTCGGTCGAGCAACTGGTTCTCGCCTGGACGCTTGCCAGGCCCGGGGTCACACATGTGCTCGTCGGCACGAGGAACGTGCATCAGGCTGCGGCCAATGCGGAGGCCGGACGCCTGGAACTGAGTGCCGACGAGATCGACCTGATCGATCATGCGGCCGACGCCTGGCCAGGTTTCGATTCGCTCGCTGATGCCGCGGACGACTGAACCGGCAGTCTGTTGTCGGGCGGTTCGTGCTCCGCTTTCTACCGAACGCCACTGCCTGTTGAACTTTGTCGATCCTCATTCACTCAACATGAACGGGCTGCTGCTCGGCGGCCGTCATCCGGATCAGAGAGGCACACGGCTACTGAGTAGTAGCAGAACAAGCAGGGTGGGCGCGGTTGCATTGCTTGCCATGCTCGAAAGTCGCCCTCGGCAAGGGCGGCGAGTATGACGCAGCCATGTTGATGGGTCTGCTCGAATCCTACAGCGGCACACAACGATTCGAGGTTCCTGCCGGTATCGATGTGGGTGATTAAGGCGAAGTCTATATCTGGTGTGGAAAATACTCGGTCGGATTTGGCGTTGCCACACTGAATTGATCGGCAGTCTGGACCAGGCCGGCTGCAACACTTCCCTGTGTCGCCCGCCTGTGTCGCCCGCCTGTGTCTCTCGCCTGCGTCGCTCGGGGCGCGCTCAGTCGCGTTCCGGATAGAGACCGTTGGTCGTGTAGTTCCCGCGTTGCCAGGCGCGTACCCAGTCGATCTCCAGTTCGATCGGGAAGAGATCCGGATCGTCGACGTCGGGGGTGGGTGCCCAGCCACTTCCGGCAACCAGGTACATGACGATGTTCATGGCGCGACGCCCGACTTGCACACCGCTCAGGCGACGCACTTCCTTGCCATCGATGTACCAGATGACAAGCTGTGGCTCCCACAACACGCCGTAGGTATGAAAGTCATCGCTGTACAGGTCGCCTTCCGGTTTTTCGTAGGCCATCGTCGGCGAGCGGCGAGTGATGCGGTCGCCGCTCTCGACCAGAGCCGCCGAATCATCGAAGTGATAATTCTGGAACGCGTCCTCGTCGCCGAAGGGGTTTTCGCCGAGATACTCCAGGATGTCGATCTCGGGTGCATGGTAGTCACGTCCCTGACCTGGGTAGCGTGACTGGATGTAGAAGCTCGACAGCGCACCACTCTTGCCACTGACGCGCATGCGACTCTCGACATAGCCGTAGGTCAAGTGCAACTTGTCGTGCGTAGAGAGTGCGCCCGACAGGAAAGTACAACGCGGGAACCCGCGCGGATCCTCCTCGCTGCAAATGGCTGGCAGTTCGGCTTCGAGCGCGGTCGGTGTCGGGTTCGCCTCGATGGTCATCGTAGAGCCATTGAAACGGAACGGGTTGTAGCCTTGCGCCAGCGCATCGTCACGTTGGGTGCTGACGAAGTATTGCTGTTCGCCATTGATGATGCGCGTATCTCCCCACACCAGTTCGGTGTTCCAGAGATTCTCGTCGATGCTGTCGCCGTCGAATTCGTCCTCGAACATCAGGGTGAACTTGTCGAGGAAATAGGCGGTGTTGGTCACATCGTTCTCGAGCGCGAATTTTGTCTCGCCGAGATAGGGATCTACGATAGCAGCCACCGGTGCGCCGACCGACTCGTGGTAGTGAACGGTGATCGGGTTGGACGGAGGAGATTCCTGACCCTCGTCATCGACCGCTGTCACGGTATACATGAAGGTGTCGCCAGCGCTCGGACGTTGTGAGGTGCAGTCGTGCACCACGTTCGTGAAGCGGGTGTAATTGCAATCGATGAAAGAGGTGGTACGCCAGTAGCGATCGATGGCGCGCTGTGTTCCAGCCGACACGTCAGTGCGCGTTTCATTGCGGACGGTATATACATGACCGTCGCTGCGCTGGACAAGATAGGCGACGACTTCGCCGTCGTCATTGGCGGGCGCCCAGCTGAACTCGGCCCAGTCGTTCGACACCAGGTCGATGCGCAGGTTTTTCGGCGTGGTTGGTGGGCCGCCGGGTGTTGCCGGTTCCGGGTCTATCTCGAGCTGCGTGAAGAAGAAGTCGTCACTGGTCGGCGCAAGCAAGGGTGTCGTTACCGTGTCTTCTGTCGAGATCGTCGGTTCCGGTAAGCCTTCCCGCGACGGGATGCGATCGCCCGGGTCGTCGTCGGTGGGTGTTCCGCCGCCGCTACCTCCGGTGGAAGAACCGCTGTCGTCATCATCGCCCGAGCAGGCGACGAGTGAGCTCGCGAGCAGGACGACCGTGACAAGGTTGAGCGTCGATTTCATTTTTGGTCCGGGATTCCCATCTGGTAACTACAGGAGAATAGCACCGGCGCGGCGGACGTCAGCGGATGTACGTCCAGAAACAGAGGATCAGGCATCGATTGGTGAAGCTGACCTGGACTGTGCTGGCTTCCTTGCCAGCATCCAGTCCTTGTTCGCCGCAGGGACTATTGCTTCTCCCACACTCGCATGAAGTCGATGAGGTACTTGACCGGGAACTCGACGCCGGTCGGGTCACCGATCCAGTTGCTGCCGATAACCTGCTGAGCCACGATGTTCATGGGCTTGTCGGAGACGCGCGGCCCGGTCATGCGACGCACTTCGATGCCGTCGATGTACCAGATGACGAGCTCCGGCTCCCAGAGTACCGAGTAGGTGTGGAAGCTGGCGCTGAGGTCGATGCCGGCATCGAGAATCATCGTCGGTGATGCATGGGCAAGCCCGCGGAACCCGGTATCTTCGAATCGGAAGCCGTCACGATAGTGATAGTTCTGTGTCGCGCCGTCCGGCTCTCGGCCGTCGTATTCGAGGATGTCGATTTCGTACTGGTTTCCGCCACCGGGCTGCAGCAGATAGAAGGTCGACAGCAATCCGCCTCCGCCAGGTACCTGAGCCCGCATCTCCACGTAGCCGTAGGTCACGTCGAACTTGTCGCGGGTCGTGATGACTCCCGACAGGTAGGGCTGGTTGTTCGCGGCCTCGAGGAGATCCGCAGGTGTGCGAATGCCGGTGATTTCGAGATTTCCCTCGTTCAGCACGAATGGGTTGTAGCCGAGCGCGGCACCCTCCGGCGAGAAGGTGTCGACGAAGTACTGCTTCTCGCCGTTGACGATGGTCTCGGGGCCCCAGGGCATCAGCGTGCGCCACTTCTCCCGATCGAGAGAGGTGCCCGTGAAGTCATCCTCGAAGGTCATCGTGTAACTGGCGTCGCTTGCCGGGTCAGGGGCTGCCGAGCCTTCTATCATGTTCATGGTGAACGTGGCGGCAGCCGACGGCGCCGAGCTATTGCCGTCGTTGTCGATCGCGACCACCGTGTAAGAATGGGCTACGCCTGCAGAGGGTTGTCCGACCGTTTGGCAGACGATGTTCTTCGTGTAGTTGCAGTCGATATACGTTGTCGTGCGCCAGTCGCGCCGCTCTTCACGACTGTTGATTTCCTCGTTGTTATCGATGGTGCCAACCAGCTGGCCGTCACGGTAGACCTCGTAGGCGACGATCGAGCCGTCGTCGCTCGACGGAACCCAGCCCATCTCGACCCAATTGTCGGCTGTCAACAAGGCAACGAGCCCGCTCGGTGCCGAGGGCGTGCCATCGGCGCGACTGCCGTCCGTGCGGCTCGGTCCGCCAAGGGAGAGTTGCTCGGTGCGCGTGCGGGTGTACTGATCCAGCGCAGCGCCGTCGTCGGTGGTGGTGCCTGGCGGCGGTTCGGGTGTCGGCTCGGGTTCCGGGCCGGTGCCTGGATCGGGTGTCGGCTCGGGCTCCGGGCCGGTGCCTGGATCGGGTGTCGGCTCGGGCTCCGGTCCCGTGCCCGGATCAGTCTCGTCGACCGGCGTCGGATCCGGATCCGGCCTCGGATTGACCGGCTGCATTGGTTCCGGGTTCGGATCGACCGTCGGTACGATGGGGTCAGGAGTACCCTCGGGCAGGTCGGTTGTCGGGGTCAGTGTCGGAGCATCAGGCTGGCCTTCGCCGGCCCCGCCGTCCACCTCACCATCAGTCGATCCTGTGGGCAGTTCGCTGGTCGGATCGTTCTGCGGGTCGGGCGTCGAGCCCGATGACGAGTCATCGTCGGCACTGGTACAGGCCGTCAGCAACGTGGCCAGGGCGCCTGCAATGATAAGGCGAGTAGAAATAGTCATCAAGAAAATGACTCCGGTTCGAGTGTCAGGGGAAAGCGGTTTGCGCAGGGCGGAGGCTCTCGATGCGGATGGTAGCACCGCCTCTGGCCCATGCTGCAGTGCAGTCGCGTACAAGGACAGAATGCAATGCTGGAATCAACCGCCTGCGTTTGATTGTTTTACGTTGGTTCACGATTACATACGTCGAACGCGTTCGCAGAGACGCCCTTCCGATCGATCTCGTAGCCTGTTTTTGCCCTGTGGCCTGACTTTTGCGGCAGCTAGGGAACCATTCGGGGCGGTGCGGGTCTGCTGCCACGTCGGCGCTATTACAGGCAACGACTGATCCGGGCGGCATTCATTCCGCCCGGAAACCACGTTTCAGGGGTGTGTGAACGATGAGCAAGGGCGTGAAGACGAGGCTGGCTACATGCGCTGCCATGGCGCTGGCAGCTGGCGGATGTGCAAGCATCACTCAGTATATCGGTGATCCGGACGACCGATGGGCCGATTACAAGAGCTGGACGCTCGTCACCGAAATGCCGAGTACCGGCAAGTCCTTGGGCCTTGGTGCCGTTCACAAGGGACCGGAAGGGTATCGAATGGTCTACGTCAACGATGCCGGCCGGGACACCATCACTGGCGAGGGGCCTTACGAGTATCCGGTCGGAACCGTGATCGTCAAAGAACAGTACGACGATCGTGCCGCCTTCGAGTCGGGCTCGGGTATGGACATCACGGTGAGCTTGAAGGTGTCCGATGATGCCGCGAATCCGGTCGATAACTGGCAGTGGGCGGCATCGTTCAAGGCGAAGGCGAAAGCCGATACCTTCTGCTCCAGCTGTCACTCCATTCCCTTCGCGAAGGACTATGTGTTTTCCAATGTGACGTACCTCGCAGAGAACGAAGGAAAGTAGAGCGCTTTCGTCAGAACATGCGCAATTGTGCGTCGGTGATCTCCTCGAAGCTTGTGCCCAGGAAAGGGAGGATGCCGTTGGCAGCCGGTGCCAGTTGCTTCTCGACGTAGTGTTCGTAGTCCGGAGCCGAGCGACTCAACGAGGCAGGTTCAGGCCCGTTTCGAGTGATGATGTAACGGATCCAGCGACCGGGGTTTTTCAGCTGGCGTGCCGCTTTGACATGGGGCGGCACGCTGCGCTGATAGTCGCTCAGGTCCCTTCGCAGTCGTTTTCGATAGACGAGTTCGGCATCGAGCTTGCCTGAACGCAGAGCCTCCACTGTCTCGAGCACGAAGGTTTCCCAGGCAAGATCAAGAAATACGCGGCGAAAAAGCTCGCGTTGGAAGTTTCTTGCCAGTGGAGTCCAGTCGCTGCGTACGGCCTCGAGTCCCTTGATGACCAGGGTCGGATTACCGCAGGCGTCGCGCTTAAGGCCGGCATAGCGTTTCTTGCTGCCTGTCGGCATGCCGCGAACGGTCGGCATCAGAAACCGTTCGTAGTGCGTTTCGTACTCGAGTTCAAGTCGGGATTCGAGACCGTGCCGCGACTGCAGTGTCGTGCGCCAATACTCGTTGAGCGAACTGACCAGGGCCAGACCTCTGATGGCAAGACTCGTCCCGAAGTCGTCATGGCTGTCGGCTGCAGCCACGTTGTTTCGGACACGTCCGTCCTCGTTCGTGTCCGGTTCGTTCAGGACGACGAAGAGCGAGTCGGTGTCGCCGTAGATGACGCGATGCCCGGCCGCCTCGACCCGGGCACGCGTCTCGGTGATGATCTCGTGGCCTCGCCGGGTAATACTCGAGACCAGACGCTCACTGTAGAAGCGACAGCCGGTCGAGCCGAAGATCCCGTAGAACGAATTCATGATGATCTTGATCGCCTGTGACAACGGGTTGTTCCGCGCAGCCTTTGCCGCGTCGCGTGCCAACCAGAGTTCATCGACTATCGCCGGCAGGATGTGTCCCTCTCTCGCGAAACGGGCACCCAGGAAGCCCGGCACTGTCTGATCATCGCTACCGCTACGACGGCTGTTGCCACCGTCATCGACGCCCGGTGTCGCTGCAACACCAAGCGCATCGTCTTGTCCAGGTCTGTCGCCGAGGGCCATGCCGAGCGGATCGATGAAGAACGTCCGTATTATGCTCGGATACAGGCTCTTGAAATCGAGTACGAGCACGTCGCTGAACAGCCCGGGATCAGACTCCATGACATGTCCGCCGGGCCCGCCGGGGGCGTCTTCACGTCGCTGAATGTCGGGTGCGACATAACCTGCCCGGTGCAGATGAGGGAGATAGAGATTGTCGAACGCTGCGGTCGCCCCGCCGAACCGGTCGATCGAGAGGCCGGTCAGCCTGGCGCGTTGCACCGCGAAGTCGATGAGGCTCGTCTTTTCGAGAATGTCGTTGACGAGCGTACAGTCACGCAGGTTGTAGTCTGCCAGGCGGGGCTTGTCGTCACGGAACAGTCGATGGATTTCAGCGAGCTTGTCTTGCTCCGGCGTGATCAGCTTGCCCGTGCCGAGTATCTCGTTCGAGACATTCTCCAGCGAGTAGCTTTCGAATACACGGAACGATGCCTTCATCAGATCGATGCCGTCGAGGACAGCCCGTCCGGGTACGCGGGCAACTCTGGGTGCGCCGCTCTGCCCGGGTTGAAGCACCGTCGCAATCTCGGCGCCACGACCCAGGCGGAAGGGCAGGTGCAGCGCTCTGGCACGATGCTCGAGCGTATCGAGATCGAAATTGACAACACTCCAGCCTGTCAGGATGTCGGGATCCGTGACCGCGATCCAGTCGAGAAAAGCAGCAAGAAGTTCCGCTTCGCTTTTTCGATAGTGCAGGGTGTACCCCGCCCGATGCTGCGTCTCACCCTTGCCGAGCATGAAGACCACGGCGTCCGCTGTGACCTCCTCCTCTGCAGCGCCTGACTTGCTCGGGCGCGTCGCCGCATGAGGCGATGACATCAGCGCGCAGGCGATGGAGAGAAGCTTGCGCGAAGTACCGCGAGTCTCTATGTCGAGCGCGACGGTGTTGAGCCCGGGGACCACGTCAACCGCACGAATCCTCGGATTGCGCATTAATTTCCGGCCTGCCGATTGCTGCTGCTCGCCGTATGCCTCGACGCCTGCGCGAACGAAACGCTCCATCAGAAATCGGTCGACCGGCTTGATATCCGATTCGTGAATCGGTGCAGGGCCTTCTCGAACGAGCTGCAAGTCCCGGCTGCTCTTGAAATAGAGGGCGTCGACGGCAGACCCGTCCAGAGTCTGTAACGGAAGCGTTCGGCGACGCGCACCCGGCGGCAGCTCGAGTCGCGCCTGGTGGTCGATGAAACACACCGCTTCCTGCTGCTCGATGATCAACTGCAGCGGGCCGTCATCTGTGGCGATCCACAGGCTCAATTCGATACCCTGCGGCGTATCGCGCCAGCTGCGTGTCAAGAGAAATCCGGACTGCGTCGAGCTCATCCCGACAGTCTATCTGCCATTGTGGGTAGCCGGTCTCTGCAGACCGCTCGTGTACCATCTCCGTGTGCTTCCCCGAAGGCGCTCGCCGAATGCTCCGCTACCTTCCCGGTCTATTGCTGTTGCAGTTGTTGACGCTCCTCCTGTTCGGGCTCAATGCGGACGCCGGTCGCGAGGCCTTGCTGGTGCGGGCAGGACTCCCTGCGCTCGCCATTACCTTGATCACGGCACTATGGTTCAAGAGCCTGTCGCGGGTGGATGGCGAGCGCGATCTTGCGCGTACCCGCCTCGACCATGAGCGGGAACGTGAAGCTTTGCAACGTCAAGCAGCGTCGGAGCGCATCGAGGTGGAACGCAGCGCAGCCCAGACCATACGCCGCGAAGAGCGTCGTACGAGTCGCCGCGCCAACTTCAAGGTCGGCCTGGCGTTCGCTGCAACGACAGCCATCGGTGTACTTTTCGTTCTGAGCGAACTGGTCACGCTTGGGCTGATTACGCTGACAACCGGCGGTGGCGCAATGGGGGGCTATTGGTTGCGCTGGCGTCAGACGCGCACCGCTGCCTTGTCGCGCCGTGGCGCGGCCAGTGCCGATCTGGCCGACGCCGCGCCGGGCGGGAATTCTGATGCCGACTTTGCCGATGAAGTGCCATTGCGTCTTGGCGAAAGGCCTGAAGACGTGCCGGATATCGGCAAGCATCCAGAGGCGACGACTGGTACATCCGGCTCGTCCGGGTCTCTCCCGAAGCTGCCGCCCCCCGGCTCGGTTCCCGGCCGAATCCGCTCGCGTTGAGGTCGAATCGATGCCGTCGTCTTCCGCACGATGATGCAAGTCCGGTGGCATTCGGACCACACGCAAAAACCTGCGGGCTCGAGACAGGGTTCCCGCATTGGCGTGTCGTGTTAGTTTCTCCGCACGACCACGAAGAGAGCAGAGACGATGCAGAACAAGAAGGTGCTGAGCAAGGCACTGGCAGCAATGGCACTGACGCTGTCGATGGCCTTTGGAGCAGGGCACGTCAGTGCCGATGAGTTTCCGGACCGTCCGATATCGCTGATGGTTTCCTACGGAGCCGGTGGTGCAACTGATTTTCAGGCTCGCATCGTGACGATGATGGCCGGTGGAGAAGATTACCTCGGTCAACCGATGGTGATCATCAACAAGCCCGGGGCTGGCGGTCGTGTCGGCTGGAACTGGTTCGAGAGCGAGGCCGAGAATGATGGTTATACGCTGGGGGCCTACAACATCCCGCACTTCATCGCGCAGTCGATAGAGGGTGGTGTCAAGTATTCCGCTGAAAGTTTCGAGCCGATCGCCAACTGGGGAGCTGATCCGGCCGTGATCGTTGTCGGCGCCGACAGCGAATTCGACACCATCGAGGATCTGCTCGCCTATGCCAGGGAGAACCCTGGCAAGCTCACCCTGTCGGGTGCGGGGCTCTACGTCGGCCACCATATCGCGGCATTGCAGATCGAGAAGGCATCGGGTACGAAAGTGGCCTACATTCCCACGACGGGCGGCGGCGCAGCCGCGATGAAGGCGGTCATTGCCGGTGATGTGCTCGGCGGCATCAATAACCTGTCTGATGCCTATCGGGCGCGTGAGGCGGGTAGCATCAAGATTCTCGCCGTTGCTGACCTTGAGCGCTCGGAGGAATTCCTGCCGGACGTACCGACGCTGATGGAGGCTGGAATCGATGTGGATAATGCCTCTGTCAACTTTCGCGGCGTGATGGTACCGAAAGGCACGCCGGAAGACATCATCGCTGTGTTGGCGGAGAAGGTGCCGGCCATGTTTGGCGACGACCGTGTGGCGAAGCAGATGGCTGCCGGCGGTTCGCCGGTTAAAATCATGAATCGTGACGAAGTGCTGGCGATGTGGGCGGCGCGTGAAAAGACCCTGAGTGCGTTGTTGGCCGACCTGAAATAGCAGATTCATGAGGCACTGGTGCGTCAAGGTGATGTTGACCGACTCGATCACGTCAATATCGAACGTTGACGCATCACTAGCCGAGCACGCGTTCCTCTGCATAAAGGCGGCATGCAAGCCAGAGTAGCAAGCCGGTTGCGAGCGCAGTGCCCGCAACGGAAAGCAGGATGTGCATGCGCGGAATGGCCTCGCCGAGAGTCGATTGCTCGAGCAGCAGGTACTGCCCCAGCATGGGTATCGAGACACTCGGCCAGCTCGGACTTATCGACAGGAACTGCAATACGAAGAAGGGTGCCATGGGCAAGACCATCATCAGGCCGAGATAGGTCTGCGCCTCCTTGGTGCTGCGCGTCCAGGCTGCAATCGCGATCAACAGCGCCGAGATGAACGGCGCCAGCGGACTGGCCAGTGACACCGCCCGGCCGATCGTCACGCCATCGAACCGAACCTGACCGCCCATCAGCTCGATCGGAAAGAGGCTGAACAGGGCCCAGATGCTGAGTGCCGTCAGCAAGGCCGACAGGGTGACGAAGGACAACGTCGCGAGGAACTTGCCAAAGACCACCTGGACTCTCGGCAAGGGCAACGTCAACAGGGGTTCGAGAGAGCGTCTCTCGCGCTCGCCTGCGGTGGTGTCGATAGCCAGGTAGAACCCGCCCATGACCATCGACATGATGAACATGAACGGCAGAAGGGAGGCGAGCAGCTGACCGCCAGCACCGTCGCTCGACACATCGTTGGTGGTGACGTCGAGTCCGTCGAAGAGTGCCGGGTCGATACCGCGATGCTGCAGACGCAGGGCGCCCAGTGTGCGTTCGTGAACGTCGAGCAAGGCCGCGATTCGGCGGGCTGCCTTGCTGGACGACTTCTCTGCTTCATCGACGTGTACGGTAAGCGGCGCTGGCCGGCCGTCACGAAGCGCGTCGCCGTAGCTCTCGGCTATCGACAGCACGACAGGAACTTCGCCCTGGCGAACAGCTTTCTCGATATCGTCAGGAGCCTCGGTGATGTCGATGTTGTGGGTTCTGAGAAACGCCATCAGATTCGGCGCACGTTCGGCACTGTCGACCGCGAGGTCGGTGACTTCGTCGAAGTCGATGGACACCTGCTTGAAGCTTGCAACCAGCGAACCGCCCAACAGGAGGGGCAGCAGGATCGGTCCGAACAGCAACGCGTAGAACAGGGTCTGGCGATCCCTGATGTTATCGACGATCTCCTTGGCCGCAACCAACAGCGAGCTCACGCGTCCGCTCCGGTGGCGCGTACGAAGGCGTCCTCGAGGTCGCTCTCACCGGTTCTCTCGAGAATGCCTTGCAGGGAATCGACCATGGCGACGCGGCCGTCGGCGATGATCGCGATGGTGTCGCATAGCGCTGATACCTCCTGCATGACGTGGCTCGAGAACAGGATGCAGTGACCCTCGTCGGCCAGGTCGCGGATGATCTTGCGCAGACTCCGGGTTGCCATCACATCGAGCCCGTTGGTCGGTTCGTCAAGCATGATGGTGCCGGGTCGGTGAACCAGGGCTCTGGCCAATGCAACCTTGGTACGCTGTCCCTGCGAGAAGCCTGCCGCCCGTCGATCGGCAAAGCCATCCATCCCGAGTCTTTCGACCAGCTCGCCTACACGCTCGCGCGCGGTACGTCCATCGAGCCCGCAGAGGCGTGCATAGTAGTGAATGTTCTCGCGAGCGCTCAGACGCGGGTAGATGCCGGCATCGTGCGGCATGAATCCGATTCTCCTGCGAACGGCAAGCACGTCCCGGCTGACATCGAGACCGTCGATTTCGGCTCGTCCGCCGTCCGGCGCAATGAGTGTCGCCAGCATGCGCAAGGTTGTCGACTTGCCTGCTCCATTGGGCCCGAGCAAGCCGGTCACGGCGCCGTCCTGTGCCGAAAAGCTCACCGATTCCACGGCTATCAGCGGTGCTTCCTTCCGTCGTGCGCCGGGGCGCGCGAATTTCTTGTGCAGTGCGTCGGCAACGATCATGGCCGTGGGCCGTTGGCATCGATGAAGAACGGCGGTGGCGTGAGTCTCTCGAGACAGCTCGACGACAGGCTTGTGGTGTCGGCTGTCACGATGAACTCTGCCATGACGATCGGCATGCAGCCGAGCGGTGCTTGCATGTGCGCCTGGCCCGCGTTGACGAGATGGCGGGCATTCGACAGACCGCGAGTGGCGCGCTCGCCATAGGAAGGTGGCGTGATCGGATCGGCTTCGCCCGACAGGACGAGCGTGGGTATATCGAGCGTCAGGGGTTCGAAGAAGTCGTCGTCGATCCGGCCTGCAGGCCATTCGGCACAACCGAGGACGAGCGCCTCGACGACGCCGTCTCCAAGGTAGGTACTGCGTGCGAGACGCGTGGCATCCGACCCGATTCGAGGTGCATCCTCGGTACAGACGATGGCACTGTGCATGCCGGTGGCCAGGTTGTCGCCGAGGGCCTCGGCTTGCAGTCTGCTCTGTCTGACGAGAGGCGCCAGGTGGTCCTCTTCCATGGCTGCGTCCAGCATGGAAGGCAGCAATGAGGCGGTCAAGGCGCTATAGCTCATCAGCCTGATCAAACCGGCGAGCGCTTCACTGGAAAAACTCTCGGTTCGGCTTCCGCCTGCGGAGAGATCTTCGTAGCGCACGTCGACAGGATTGTCGGCAAGGACTTCGAACCACTGGCGAGTGCGCTTGGCAATATCGGGAAATGCCGTACCGCAGTCCGCATCGCTCTGGCATCGTTCGAACAAGAGTGCGAGAGCCCGGTCTGCAAAAGCTGCGACGTCCGGGCCGAGCGGCACGTCCGGGGGTATCACGGCATCGAGAATCATCGTCCGGACCGCTTCAGGGAAGCGACGCGCGTAGTGCTGTGCGACGCGTGTTCCATAGGAGACTCCGTAGATATTCCACCGGCTGACGTCGAGCAGGTTCCGGACGAATTCGAGATCACGCACTGCAACGCTGGTCGTGAACAGCGTCGGGTCGCTGTCGAGTTCGGCCAGGCAATCACGTGTTGCCTGTGCAACGGCATCCTCCGAGCGATCGGCGGCAATGTCCTGCTCGTCAGTTGATAGCGGGGCAACAGCTGAGCAGTCGAGGCGATTCGACTGCCCGGTGCCGCGCTGATCGATGAGGATCACGTCACGGTCACGGGCGATGTGTCGAAACGCGAAGGCGACTCCGGGCCAGGATTCGAGCGCTGACTGGCCCGGTCCACCGGCTATCAGAGTGAACGCATCGCGATCGCCCGATGCGCGACTGGCGCGAATGCGGGCGATGGCAAGTGGCAAGGTTTCGCCATCGGGCAAATCGTGGTCTTTCGGCGTCTCGATCGTCGCGCACTCTGCGTTGACGCGGGCGCGGCCGTCGCCAATGGTGCAGGGGGCAAAGCTGACCGCTTGTCGGTTTTCTGCAGCGACGACGCCTTGACCGTGGACCAATGTGGCCGAGCCGAACCACAGGAAGAATAGCAAGGTCGTGCCGAGTGGATGCCTGCCAAAGGCGACGATCCGTGCACGCCGTCGATCGGGGAGATCAGTCATCTGCGGCTTCGAACCTCTGTGGCCACTCACTCAGCAAGCCGCGAGCCAGTAACGACGGCTGCCGCTGAAGCGAGCCTTCGAAGTCAGCCTTTGTAGCCATCCTGTGAAGCCAGCCTGTGCAGGCGACTTTGTGAAGCCGGGTATGCGATACCGGCGACAGATGGCAATGCTGGCGTGCCAGGACGCGTTGACAGCGCTACAGCTCTTCGAGCACTTCTTCCAGCTGACGTCGCGCATTGCCGACCCAATCGTCACGCTCGATGGTCTCGGGCACGATCTGCAACGCGTCTGCGATTCTCTCGATTTCAAAGCGTCTGAGTTCCGCAAGTTGCGGGTAGCTGGTGATACCCAGGTCATTCAGCGCTTTCTCTGTCAAAGGACCAATGCCGATGATCTGCTGCAGATCATCCTGACGGTCGACTGGTACGAATAGCGGATCGCGCGCTGACGGGCTGCTTGCCGATGAAAATACGCTATCCCTGCGAGCATCGACTTCAAGCGGTTTCGATGCCCAGCTACCTGTCGGCCCGGTCGTACGGATGGGCGACGAGGCAATTTTCGAGACGATCCGCGAACGAGAGCGGGTCGTCGAGTCGTCACACACCGGGGTCGCGGACGCTGCGACGCGTCGTGCCGGCTGCACCGGGTCAGGCTTTACGGCTATCGAGTCGGGTTCGGTATCGGAATCCGGTTCGCCAGCGGGTTCGGGGATCGAATCTGTATTTGAATCGCGGGTTGCGGGAGTAACCGGATCGGGAGCCGGCTGGGAACTCGCTTGAGAATCTGCCTCGGGATTCGATTCGGGAGCCCTCTCGATGAGGGCCTCATTGCCGGCATCGATCGATTCGGACAACTGCAGGCGCTGTTGTGCGGATGCCAGCTTTTGATTGAGAGTCGATTTATCGGCGTTCAGTTCGCGTACTTCGACTTCGTGCCGTTGAATCATCTGTCTGACCAGTAGCTGACTCTTCTCGAGATTGCTTTCCAGCGCTGGCAGGCGCCGGTTCTCGGCTTCGAGCTTGTCGAACTGCTGGTGATTCCGTTCACGGAGTTCGTCGTAGTCGTCCGTGAGCATAGAGACGTCGGCCCGCGCCTGTTCGAGCAAGCGGGATCGTTGCGCCAGAGCGCCGCGCAATTCCGCCATTCGAACGCGATTGGCGGCATGGTGCAGAAGCCAGCCGACTGCAACACCGAACACGATCGCCAACGCGATCGGCACCAGCATCTGCAGTATCAGATAGAACACCGGACCCTCCTGCCAGGCCGCTTCACCTGCCTGCCCTGTGCGTTTCTCTCACTGACGCCTTCGATCATGACCGGGTACTCAATTCACGTAGCTCACTTCGATTCGTCGATTGCTGGCACGACCTGCCTCCGTGGCATTGTCGGCAATGGGCTGGGTGGCGCCGTAACCTGTTGCAATGATGCGATCACGGTCAATGCCCCGCGCCGAGAGCTGTTCGGCAATGGCGGATGCACGCTCCTTGCTGATTCTGAGGTTGACTCCCGCCCGACCGGTGCCATCCGTGTGGCCGGCAACCCGTATCCGGAATGCCGGGTATTCCTGCATCAGGGTCGCCAGAGACTGCAGCGCGTCTGTGCTATCCGGATGCAATGCAGAGCGGCCTGCCTCGAAGCGAACGAGCGTGGTGTCGACCTGGCGCAGTTTCTCGATGAAATCTTCCCTGGCGATTGCCTGATTCTTCACCGGGTCGATGACCACAAGCTCGCTCTGCACCGTCCTGACGCCCGACAGACGCGAGAGGCGATCAGCGACGACTGTCGGGTCGATGCCCTCGGGCACCTCGCCGCGCAGCGTGAGATCACGGCCATCGATGGCGACGTCGACGGTTGCCAGTTCTGCGTCTGCGAGCAGCGCGTGTACCTGCGCTGCCAGTTCATGGGGTATCGCGCGGGCGCGTTCGATAAATGACCAGCAAAGGAAAATGGCCGCGATGGCGGCGACGATCAGCGGCAACGGCCCAGCCGATTCGGATACGGAGGCGTCTGGCTGAAGGGAATGCGCTGACATTCCGAAGATCATACCGCAGTCGCCCTGCAGCGGCTTCAGGCTGATTGGCTGCGAAGCAGGGCGCGGGCATTGCCCACCCAGACGCCAACGGGACGAGGTCCGGTGGGTTCGTCGATCAGGCATCTCAGCGATTTCTGCTCGGATTCGCTGAGACACGCCAGTTGCGCGATATCGTGTATGCCCAGTTCGTTCAGTCGATACTCGTCATCCTCGACGAGTCCATCGATGAGGCTGAGCCCGCCAGGTCGAGAAGCTGCCGGCGTGATTCGCGGGATGTCGATCGGCTCTTCTCTGACGTGGCTGTGGGCTGCCGTGGTCTTGCCCGTGAATTCGACCGCGGACTCGTTCATCACGGCAGTGGATTCTTCGCTCGCAGAGGCTTTGCTGCCGCCCGTGACCCGCAACGCGGTGATCTCGGTTTCGAGCTCCTTGATGCGCCTGGAAGCCATGCTGGCAACGCGTGAGTAGCGACGTGCCTGGCCCTCCGCTTCAGCGGCGGCAAGACGTGCGGTCGTTTCGTCGAGATACCGCTGGCTGGCAATGCTGCGCGCCCGCGCCAGACGTTCCAGGGCAACCCTGGCGACGCGCTCATGACGGGGCTGGGCGTTCAGATCTGCCTCGAGCCGTCCCGCTCTTGAACGGTGTTCGAGCGCTTCGATGCTGCGCGCACTCAATTCCCGTTGCAGCGCGCGCTTCGCGACGCGAGAGTGCCTGATACCCAGGAAGAAGCCGAGTGGCAGGGCTATCAGTGCCACCAGGATCAATCCCATAACGACATACGTGTCTGCAATCAAGGGCAAGTCGACTCCACCCGACCGTGTCGGGACTCCGTGTCTCGTCGGCATGATACAGAATCACGTCGTGGATTCGCGCTATCGTGCACCCAGGCCTGGCCGGACGAGTCATTGGACAATAACGAGTTGATGCGTCGCATTCGCTATGCCATCCAGGTCGATGACGACGAATGCGCACGCCTGCTGGCGCTTGGCGGCTACAGCGCCAATGCAGCTGAGGCTCGCACGTGGCGAACGCGTGAAGGGGAGGTCGGTCATGACGCATGTCCCGACGAAGTGTTGACGGCCATGCTCGACGGTCTGGTGCTCGACCGTCGAGGGCCGGTCTCGCCAGACGCAGCAGTCCCGTCTGCCGAATCTGTCCGCATTGACAACAACCGTGTTCTCAAGCAACTCCGCATCGCCTTGAAGCTGCAGACCGAAGACATTGTCGAGATGGTTTCCAGAGGAGGAGGACGCCTTGGAAAGAGCGAACTTGGCGCGCTTTTCCGGAGACCGGGTACGCGCAACTATCGTGCCTGCGGTGATCAGGTTCTTCGCTGGTTTTTGAGTGGCCTGGCACAAAGTCGTGAGTAATGGTTCGCAACGACAGGTCTGTTAGAGTCCGTCGGCTCGCCACTGCAGCCGCCGCGATGAACCTCCTTCGTAATGTCGCTTGTCTTCTGTGCCCGATGCTGGCCGCGGGGGTGTTCGCAGGCGTCGTGAACGCAAGCGATGAGCGGCGTCGTGTGTCCGGTGGGACCGGGGGAATATCGGGTATCTACTATCCCGCCGGTATCGCGATCTGCCGACTGGTGAACGATCGCGCATCGGATGCAGGTGATGAGTGGTCGACGGCCCACAAGCTGCTGCTCGATCTGCTTGGCACACATGGCCTCGACGGCAACGCGCTTTCCTTCAACCATTCGATTCCGCACGTGCGGCGTGCGCTGGAATTCTGCGGCGGCGGCATCGATGCGCTGGTCGTGGCCGAAGCGCATCCATCGACGCTGGTCACGGAAGCAAGCAACCTTTGCGACGTGCAGTTTCTCGAGGCTTCGCCTGCCGACATCGAGCGCTTGCTCGTGAACAACCGGGCGTTGCGGAAGTCGAGGATTCCTCCGGGCTTGTATCGGGGCCTGGATATAGACATCGAGACGTTCGGTTACGGCGCCGTGGTGGTCACCTCGACCGCTGTCGACAACCGGATCGTGAAACTGCTGGCGCAATCGGTCTTCGATGATCTGGAGGCGTTCAAGCGCCTGCACCCGGTGTTCGCCCGACTCGACCCGAACGTGATGATCAGTGAAGGGATGTCGAGCCCGTTGCACGACGGCGTATTGCAGTATCTACGGGGAACGCGGCAGCCATGAACGACTCCCTGATCATCGATGACGATCGGGTCGTCGTCCTTCACTATCAGTTGAACAACGGCTTCGGGGAGATCATCGACAGTTCGAGCGGCGACCTTCCGTTGGTTTACATGCACAACACCCGGGCGCTGTTGCCCACACTGGAGCGAGAGCTGACCGGTCGTCGTGCAGGAGAAGGGGTCGATGTCACGATCTTCCCCGAGGATGCCTACGGTTATGTCGACGATGCTCTCGTGCAGTCATTCTCACGAGAGTCACTTGCCGATATTGACGATCTCACCGTCGGCATGCGCGTTCGCGCTCGTGACAAGGAGGGTGAAAGTCAGCTCACGACCGTCAGGGAGATCACCGATGACGGCGTCGTGCTCGATGCAAATCACCCGTTGGCAGGTCAAGTGTTGCATTTCACGATTGCCATCGTCGCAGTTCGTGAGCCGACAGATGCGGAGCGGGAACGAGGTTATGCCACGACAGCGAACCCCGAGAACTGACCCGATCGGGCAAGTCGTCAGTGGTCTTCCACCTTGATATCCAAGGGCCCGTAGATATCAGGTCGAAGCGCCACTGGCTCTCACGAGGCCTTGCGGAAGCCGGACGCGAACGGATCAGTATCATCACCCCGTCTGCCGCTGTCCGGTGGCATGGTCGCTTGCCCGGATTCACGTAGACGGCTTGTCTGCATCATCGGTTCACAGGCCTCGAGCTCATCGGCAAGCTGTGACAGCGGGGCTGGCATTCGCAGTCCGTAGCCCTGGGCGTAGTCGATTCCCATGGCACGCAGCAGTTCGAGTGTCACATCGTCCTCGACGAATTCAGCGACGGTCAGGGCACCGACGGTGTGGCCGATATCGTTGATGGCACGAACCATTTCGCGATCCACGTCATCGGTCACCAGGTTCCTGATCAGTGAACCGTCGATCTTCAGATAATCGATCGGCATGCGCTTGAGGTAGGCGAACGTCGAGAAACCCGAGCCGAAGTCATCGAGGGCAAAGCGGCATCCGAGGCTGCGAACCCGGTCGACAAAGCTGCGTGCTTGTCCGAGGTTGCTGACCGCGGCCGTTTCAGTGATCTCGAAGGCGATGTTGACCGGATCGACATCGCCGCGTTCCAGTCTCTCCACGACGAAGTCGGCAAAGCTGTCGTCGACGAAGGAGAGGCCCGAGAGGTTGACGAGCAATCGAGGAACCCGGTAGATCTCCTGATGAATCGCCATCCAGTCGGCCACCGTGGCAAAGACCCAGCGATCGATCTCCGACATGATGTTGTATTTCTCCGCGATCGGGATGAATCTGGCGGGCGAGAATAGCTCACCATTCTCGCTCTTGATCCTGAGCAATACCTCGCAGTGGGCCATCGAGACACCGTCCTTCTCGATACCGAAGACCGGCTGAAAGAACAGGGTCAGACGTTCTTCGGCAAGCGCCTGACGAATACTGCGAACGCCGGCGATATCCGATCGATACCTGACGACTTCCTGGTCGTTTTCGGCGTTAAGGTGAACCCGGTTGCGACCCGACTGCTTGGCGACATAGCAGGCTGAATCGACGTCGGCGAGCACACTTTCGAGGCTCTCTACCGCGGCGTTGATCGGTACCAGACCGATGCTGAGACTTACCCGGAATTGCTGGGTCTCGTAGGCGAAGACGTAGTCCTGGACCTGTTCGCGCAGGTCGTCAGCAAAGGTGCAGACTTCGTCAAAGGTCCTGCCGTGAGCGATGATCGCGAATTCGTCACCGCCCACCCGGGCGAATACATCTTCAGGCTGCAGTCGCTTCATCATCAGACGGGTCAGTTCGATCAGCAGTTGATCGCCTGCGTGGTGACCGCAGGTGTCGTTGACGATCTTGAAGCGGTCAAGGTCGAGATACAGCAAGCCGATGGCACCGTCGTTCCGGCGTGCCAGATCGATGGCGCTTGCGAGGTGCGCCTCGAACGAGCGGCGATTGTGCAGATTGGTCAGGTCATCATGGCTTGCGAGATGCGCTATTCGCCGATTGGCGCGCGAGACGCGAGCGATCACCACGGCCGAGACAAGCAGCGACAGGGCGAAAGCGGCGATGACGATGCCCAGGAGCACGCGACGCGTCTCTCTGAACCGCTCCTGATTCGCCGCCAGTGATTCCTCGGCCAGTTCGCGTTCGAGATCCACAAGGGTATTCAGCTGATTCAACAGGACATATTCCTGAATCTGCAGCTTGCTGATGGCGGCCTTCAGCGCTTCCGGTGACGGGTGCATCGCGAAGTACAACTCGTTGACCTGGTCATAGGCTGAAATCACTCGCTCGTATATCTTTCTCGAGTAGTCCAGGACGGCCGTTTCGCGAGGGTTCGCGTGAAGTTCGGCCAATGCATGCCGCGCCTTTTCGTACGCGCGCGTATGGATCACGATTCGGCTGAAGGCGTTCTGCTGTTCGGTGATGTCGGCGAAGACCTGCAAGGAGCGAACAGCGGCACTGCGTTGACGAATAGCGTCGCGCATCTCGAAGGCAAGCGTCTTTTTCTGGTCCGTATCGCGGACCAGTTCCGTCATGTTCCTGTTGACGGTTTGCAGCGTCGCGATGGATAGCCAGGTGACCAGCATCATCAGCGAGAAAACGGTCAGGAAACCGATGCCGACGAGCAGACGCGTGTGCTCCTTGGTGACAGGCGTGCTCGACATGCGCGAATCGTCGGCTCTCGGGTGAACGGATAGCTGCTCCCCGCAGGGTCCGGATGCACTTGTGCGTCATCCCCCTGGACCGGGCCGGCAGGTTGCCCCGGAACCTGCAGGACAAGTGCCAGACGATGCTCCCTGTTTGTGAATTGCGACACACGCTAGAGCAAAGCAATCGCGCGCGGTGTGCCGCGTCGGTTTCGTCAAGCCCGCGACCACGCCGGCTCGACGTTGATACACGTCCGGGCAGTCAGCTTGCCCGACGGACGACGCCGACATAGACGCCCTCGATCCGCAATTCCTGCTCACGCAGATCGACGCGAATGGGCTCGAATGCCTTGTTCTCGGGGAGCAGCGTCACGATATTGCCACGGCGTCTGAAACGCTTGACCGTGACCTCGTCATCGACGCGAGCAACGACTATCTGGTTGCTGCGCACGTGTTCGGTGGCGTGCACCGCGATGAGATCGCCGTCGACGATGCCGATATCGCACATGCTGCTACCGCTCACCCGCAACAGATAGTCGGCATGCGGATAAAATAGATCAGGGTCGATGGACAAGTACTCCTCCACGTTGCCCTCGGACACGATCGGCTCGCCGGCAGCAACCTTGCCGACCAGCGGCAGCCCGTCGTCTTCGAATTCAGTCAGCAGGCGGATGCCGCGGGAGGTCCCCGGAATCAGTTCTATGGCACCTTTCCTTTCCAGTGCACGGAGGTGATCGTCGGCTGCCGTGGGTGAGCGGAAACCGAAGTGATTGCAGATGTCGGTGCGTGTGGGCGGAAAGCCGGTGCGCTCGATATGTGACTGGATCATCCTGAGGATTTCCTGTTGACGCTTGGTCAATTCCTGCATGCGATTCCGCCTGGCGGTAGAAGTACGTCGCCTGAGTATATTTACAGCCGACCGGTGAAGGCAAGTCGCCGTGTCGTTTGCGTGGTGGTCAGCGCGTGAATATCACGATGCAATGCCTGTGAATCACATCACACTACTGTCCAGACATCCGGTATCTGCGTTGGTATTTCAGCCGTATCCGGCCGCTTTCCGGAATCGCTGTACCGTCTCCGTCATGCCGTGAATGAGGGCATCGGCGGTAAGCGCGTGGCCGATGGAGATCTCGGCCAGGGCCGGAATGCGACTGGCAAGCAATGGCAGGTTCTCGACTGTCAGGTCATGACCGGCGTTGACGTACAGACCGTGTGCAAGGGCAGCGTCGGCGGTCTTGCCGAGTCGCTCGCACGCAAGGCCTGCGGCCTCCGGATTGTCGAAGAGAGCGCCGTAAGGGCCGGTGTAAAGCTCGACACCGTCACAGCCGCAGGCAACGGCACCGGCAACAGCCGCAGGATCGGCGTCGATGAACAGCGACACCCGCATGCCGGCGCGCTTGATGCGGGCGATCAGCGGCACAAGAAATTCGCTCGACCCTTCAAAATCCCAGCCGTGGTCTGATGTTGGCTGGTCCGGATCGTCGGGAACCAGCGTCACCTGGTCTGGCTTGTTCTCCTCGACCAGCGACAGGAAATGCTCGCTCGGATAGCCCTCGATGTTGAATTCCCGGTCTGGAAATTCACTCGACAAGAGCGATTTGATCGTCGGCAGGTCGGCGAAGCGGATATGTCGCTGGTCGGGACGTGGATGCACCGTTATGCCACTGGCACCTGCGATCAGGGCGAGGCGGGACAGGGCGATGAGATCCGGCCAGGGCAGGTCGCGCCGATTCCGGAGCTGCGCGATGGCGTTGACGTTGACAGAGAGATTGGCAGGCATGGCCCGATTCTACGCCGTTCGTTTCGCCCTGCGACCATCGGGTACCATCGTGCGCTGTGCCTGCGGGCAGTCGAAGTCATCTGCTGTCGATGAAAAAAACACAATCACGATTCCCCGTACCGCCGATTGAAGAATTGCCTGAAGACTTGCAGGAACGCATACGAGATGTCGAGAGGAAATCAGGCTTCATTCCGAACATCTTTCGGGTCCTTTCCTATCGTCCTGCCGAATTCCGGGCCTTCTTCGCCTATCACGACGCGGTGATGGATCGCGAAGGCGGGCTCTCCAAGGGGGAGCGGGAGATGATCGTCGTGGTGACCTCTGCCGTGAACCACTGCCTCTACTGCGTCATTGCTCACGGCGCCATCGCGCGCATACGCGAGCGTAATCCGCGACTGGCGGAACAGCTTGCGACCGATCACACACGCGCTGACATCACGCCGCGTCAGAAAGCGATGCTGGACTTTGCGCTGTTGGTAGCCGACAAGGCAGCTGATATCGATCAGGAGGACATCGACGATCTCAAGGAGCTCGGTTTCAGCGATGACGAGATCTGGGATATCGGTGCGATCACCAGTCTCTTCGCGCTGTCGAATCGCATGGCAGGGTTGACCGACATGCTGCCAAACGACGAGTTCTACACGATGGGTCGCGAGCCTCGTCCGAAGGGCCCTCGTCTTGTGAAGTAGTAAACCGTCAACGGCGTTTCAATCCAGTCTGGCCATCAGGTCAGCCATCTCGATAGCCGCGGCGGCGGCCTCCGCACCTTTGTTGCCCGCCTTGCTGCCGGCCCTCTCGATGGCTTGTTCCATCGTCTCGGTGGTAATGACGCCGAAGGCGCAAGGCACGCCGCTCTCCCAGGCCGCCCGGGCTATGCCACTGGATGCTTCACCGGCAATGAGATCGAAGTGGATCGTGCCACCGCGAATCAGCACGCCGAGACAGACCAGCGCATCGTAACGACCACTCGTAGCCATTTTTCTTGCGACAAGCGGAACCTCGTAACTGCCGGGAACGATGACCACGGTGATGTCATCCTCGGCGACATCGTGTCGTTTCAAAGTATCGACGGCACCATCGAGCATGCGCTGACCCATGAAGTCATTCCAGCGTGCGGAAATGACCCCGATGCGGAGTCCGGTGCCGATGAGTCGGCCTTCGATCGTCTTGGTCATGAGATTTCAGTCGTCGTGTGAGCAGGAGAGAACGCGGGTGGCCAGGCGCTCAACGCAGCTCCCGTGTGTCATCAAGGGCTTCATAGTGACCCATGCGTTCCACCTTGGTGCGCCGGTAGCCTGTATTTTCCGGCTGTGAGGGCACAACGTGCGGCACCATATCCTCGACCTCGACCCCCAGTTCGGTCAATGCGTGCTTCTTCGCCGGATTGTTGCTCAGCAGCCGAATCGATGGCACATCGAGTGCCGCCAGCATAGCTGCAGCCATGCCGTATTGCCGCGCATCGGCCGGGAATCCGAGCGCCAGGTTGGCCTCTACCGTATCGCGGCCCGCATCCTGCAACTCGTAGGCGCGAATCTTGTTGCCAAGCCCGATACCCCGGCCCTCCTGGCGCAGATAGAGAACGATACCGCGACCGCATTGTTCGATGCGTTGCAATGCGATACGCAGTTGCTCACCGCAGTCACAGCGTAGTGAACCGAAGGCGTCGCCGGTCAGGCATTCCGAATGCAGCCGGACCAGGGGGGCTTCGCTGCCGACATGCGGCTCGCCCTTGATCACGGCACTGTGCTCGAGGCCCTCGGCATCCCGGAAGACGGCGATGTCAAAATCTCCTTCGGCGCTGGGTAGCTTGCTGCGTCCTACCAGGGTGATCGACGCAGGTACCGGCAGCGGTCGCTGCTCAGGCGCAAGATCGCCGTTGATGCGCGAGTTGCGCGGTTGCGACAGAGCGTCCTCGATCGCCCGGCGATGTGCGGCAAGCTGCTCGACGGAGACAATGGCAAGCGAGTGCTCACGTGCGAATGCAGTGAGTTCCGGCAGGCGCATCATCTGGCCATCGGCGGCCATGATCTCGCAGATGACGCCCGCCGGAATCTGACCGGTAAGTCGAGCAAGATCGACGCTCGCCTCGGTTTGTCCGCGTCTCTCGAGCACACCACCCGTGCGTGCGCGGAGCGGGAAGATGTGCCCTGGCATGGCAATGTCGGCCGGCGTGCTCAACGGATCGATCAGGGTCTTGATGGTCTCTGCGCGGTCCGGTGCCGAGATACCGGTCGATACGCCTTTGGCGGCTTCGACGGATACCGTGAATCCGGTTCCGAAACCGCTTCGGTTATGCACGTCTGGCACCATCATCGGAATTTGCAACCGGTCCAGTAGAGGCCCGTGCATCGCCAGACAGATCAGGCCTCGCCCATGGGTGGCCATGAAGTTGATGACCGCGGGCGTAGCATGTTCGGCCGCGATGGCCAGGTCACCCTCGTTCTCGCGATCTTCGTCATCGATGATGATGACCAGTTGACCCTTTCGGAAGGCCTCCATGGCCTCGTCGATCGGGGTCAGTACAGAGCGATTCATGTTTGTCGTTCCCTGTTCGAGGCGCTACCGTCGACAGCACGGCTGCCGACAAGTTTCTCGACGTATTTTCCAAGCACGTCGACTTCGATGTTGACGCGATCGCCGATGACGCGGGTCGGCAGCACGATCTGTGTCTGCGTGTAAGCCACCAGCGTCACGTTGAAGGTCGTGTCGGTCACATCGACCACCGTGAGGCTGGTACCGTCGAGGGCGATGTAGCCTTTGGGCACGATGTACCTCAACAGAGCGTCGGCAGCCTCCACCGTGACCCAGAGCGCATCGGCGTCCTTGTCGAACGCCGTGATCGTTCCGGTTCCGTCCACATGGCCCTGGACGAAGTGTCCTCCCATGCGGGTCGTGGGTGTGACCGAGCGTTCCAGATTGACGCGCGCACCGGGTTTCTCGACATCCAGGCTCGTGCGCGCGCGCGTCTCCGGGGCAAGACCTGCGACGAAGCCGTGAGTGTCCATGGAGGTGACCGTCAGGCATACCCCGTTGACGGCAATGCTGTCGCCTTTCCGGGTACCTTCGAGAACGGACTCACAATCGATGGCGAAGTCGAAACCCTGTTCGCTTTCCCTGCAATAGCGCACCGTGCCCGTCTCCTCGACGATTCCGGTAAACATGTCAAACCCTCTCCTTCAATCGCTCGAATGACGCTGATGCGGTGGGGCATGTCGGTGCCACATCCACCGCTGAATACCGTTGGCTTACCTCGCCCCGAACAAGCAGATCACTGTCCAGTCTCTCGATCATCGGCTTATCGATACGCAGCGCGTCGGCGAGTCGATCAACGCCTGTACCCTTGATAGCGGGGGTCGCGCCGCCACCGCCGATGATGATCGGTGCAATGAAGCACCAGACTTCGTCGACAAGTCCGGCATCGAGAAACGATCCCGAGACTTCCGGCCCGCCCTCGATCAGCAGACTCTGCACGCCGTCGTCGCCAAGATGACGCAAGAGCTCGCCAAGCGGTACGCGTTCATCTGTCGAGACCTTGTCGTCAAAGACCCTGACATCACACCCGGCTCCGGTCATCTCGTCACGACGTGCGGCGGGCATCGCGCCGGTCGTCGCGATGAGTGTGTGCCGTCGTGCGGCGTGCCTTACCAGGCTGGCGGAGGAAGGGGTCCGGCCGCCACTGTCGAGCACGATGGGTCGCGGATGGCGGACATCTTCGGGCGCGAGTGCTGTCGGGTCGAGGCGTACATCGAGCGTCGGATCATCAGTGACGACGGTGCCGACGCCGACCAGTATGGCGTCGACGGCCTGGCGCAGTTCGTGGCCACGTCGGCGCGATGCCGCGCTCGTGATCCAGCGACTCTCGCCACTGCGTGTCGCAACCTTGCCGTCAAGGCTGCTTGCGCACTTCAGGATCACTCGCGGCTGTCGTGTCGCGATACTGTGGAGAAAGAAGCGGTTCAGTTCATGCGCTGCCGACTCTTCCACACCCTCGACAACCGTCACGCCAGCGCGACGCAGCGCCTCGGCACCGCCGGCGGCGGCCGGGTTCGGGTCGGCCATGGCATAGACCACCCGGGAGATGCCGGCTGCAAGGATGGCATCGACGCAAGGCGGTGTGCGCCCGTGGTGACTGCAAGGTTCGAGTGTTGCGTAAAGGGTTGCCCCGCGGGCGGCATCTCCCGCGTTCAGGAGTGCCTCGACCTCTGCATGCCTGCTGCCCGCAGCCTTGTGCCAGCCCTGACCGACGACGACATCATCGCGAACCACAAGTGAGCCGACCAGCGGGTTCGGCGACGTGCAGCCGATAGCACGAGCAGCCAGCCCGAGGGCGCGGCGCATGAATTCATCGTGTGATGGCAATACACTGACTCCCGGCCCAAGGATCGGTGCCGAGCAGGCTCGGCAGCGTCGCGATCAGATTCGGGGCGGTACGTCGACCGGAACCATGCAGGAGAAGCGCCGGTACTCGAGCGGCTCCTGCACACACCCTTTCGGGTGTGCGGGGCGAACGCTCGCATTCCGGGCCCCTCGGGACCGATCATCGACACTTCTCCCATCCGGACTATGACCGTCGGCTCCGGAATCTGACCGGATCAACCGTCGTATCGTTGGCTGCCCTTCGCAGATCCGGGACAGTCAACGATATCGACGGGTCACGGGCTCGGCGCATCTCTGCGCCCTACCGCCGGTGGGGAATTACGCCCCGCCCCGAAGTTCGATAATGGCGCGACGCTACCGTATGCCGGGAGCGAAATCAATCGACAAGTTCCGGAAGCGTGCGCAATTCCGGATCACGGGATCTCGACAACTCGAAGCTCGATGCCGAAGCGATCTTGCAAAGCGATGCGCGCGCGATGAATCTGGGCGATCTGATCGGCACTCGCCATGCCGTGGCGAACCACCAGTTCCAGCACGACCGGCCGGACATCACCCGCTGCCAAGGTGGTGTTCTGGCCTTGCTCGGTAACGCTCACTTGCCCGTCGCGCGCGAGCGGCTCCAGGAAATAGCGTTGCACGTCCAGGCCGTCACGAATCAGGCGATCGAACAAGCCTGATTCCGAGCCCGGCTGAACGCTGTTGTAGCTCGACAGCGCCAGGTCTCGACTCCGGACCACACGAAATTCGTCACCGATGAAATCCACGATCGGAAATGACCGCACGGTGCTGGTGTAGGCCGAGTAGTGTGGCAGGCCATTCAAGCCGTTCTCGATGGCAGACCCTCGGGTGGTGCCTGTGTAGTCTTCGAAATAGCTTCGACAGGAGCCGGGTCGAGCATCGACACGAATGGCACCGGGAATTCCACTCGAATCGCTGAACCGGGCCGGGGGCGGATGACTGATCGGGTCGCAGCGCGAATCAGGCTGTGGCACGTCGGGTCTGCACTCGTTCAGGGGGTCACCCGGTTCAATACCTGGCATGCCACCCGGATCGCCACCCGGATCGCCACCTGGGCCGTCTCCCGGAGGGACACTCAAGCGGCCAAGCAGGTGATCAGCCAATTGATAATCCTGTCGGCGGCTGCTCCGGATTCTTGCCGAAGACGCACGCAGGTCGAGCGACGCATCGTCATTCAGCGAAAGTTCGAGCCGGGCACCGCCGTCATCGGTGATGCGCACCAACCGATCTTCGTGGTAGTGAAAGTGTCTCGTCGAACCGTCACTGCTTCGCGCTCTGATCAGACGGCCGTCTTCGTGGTCGAGATCGACTCGTGCACCCGCTGCCGTCTGGATGCTGATCGGTATCGAACCCTCGAAAGTGACGATCTGTCCGTCCGGTCGGCGCCAGCGATACAGTTCCTCGCTGCGGATCAGGCTGCCATCGGCAGGAACAGCCGCGTCGTAGCGGATTTCCTGACCTTCTGACGGCACGAAGGTCAGGCGCTCACCGTCTGCGTCGAACACGATGCGAGTCCGGCCTTCTCGAGTCAGCACCCTATCGAAGTCGTGTCGCCAACCCCGTCCGATCGGTGTTCGTTCGGGTAGATCCGGTGACGGTGGGGTCAGCCACTCTATCAATGACGACGGCAATCGATCGCGCACTGCGATCCGCTCACCTTGTGCCGGCAGCGTCACTGGGTGATCGTCGGAAGCTCCCTTGAAACCGGCGTTGATCTGTGCAGGTGTCGGAGTTGTGTAAAACGCAGCCAGCACCAGCAAGCTGTAGAACAACGTGTGAATCGACATTCCCTGTCGCTCGATAGGCTATCCCTTCCCGGGATGAGTCGAGCCTACGTGACGTCGAACCCTTGCGGCAACTCGCGGGACCCCATCCGGCCCGCTGGCGTTCCGGAAGTGCGACAACACCCGATGATTCACCAGAAACTACTGATGCTCATATCAGTGAACCATCGAGACTGTCGTGGATGTCGAGCGCAGTGGTGCATCGATATCACCTTCACGCATCGCTAGGGCTGCTGCGCGTAGAGCACGACCACCCTTTGCTGCGCATCTTCCTCGTCATCGGGTTGGTAGGCAGCCGCCGCATCCTCCCCGAAGCCGGTCATTGCGCGAATCTTCGTATAGTCCAGTCCGCTCTGGATCAAGTATGAACGAACCGCTGTCGCGCGTTCGAGGGCAAGGCGCTGGTTGTAGTCAGCGTCTCCGCGACGGTCGGTAAATCCGAAGATTGATACTCCGGTCATGCGGTTCTTTTCCTGAGCAATGAACGAGTCGAGTACCTCCTTCGCATCCGGCGCAATCTCGATGCTGTTGCGGTCAAAGTAGATCTTGTAGACGATATTCTTTCCTTCGATCCTGGCAGTGAGTTCATCCTCGGTCACGAACCCGCTGTTGTTCAGCGCATCGACCTGCTCGCGTACCTCACTGATGGAACTGGCCAGTTCTGCGTCCGGCGCGACCGGCATTGATTCGAGCCGCTCCTCGAGCGCGCTGATCTGAGCTTTCAGCGCGTCTTGCGTCGCCTGGGCATTCTCGGCAGCGGCAGACGTCTCGGGCAACGCCTGCACGCGGGCTTCAAGTGCTTCGAGACGAGCACGCGTGGCATCGAGTTCGGCGTATCGGTCGGCATTGGCGACCTGCTCACCATCAACGTCAGTTGTCGATGGTAGCTCTGCGTCGCTGCCGATACGCGCCTCGAGTGCGGCGATTTCCTGACGAAGATCGGCCTGGAGCTCATCGAGCGTCAAAGAGCCGGATGCTTCCGCCAGCCTCGTCATCCGGTTTTCCAGCGCAGCGAGACGCGGCTCGATGTCCGATTTCTCGTTGCCTCGGGCAGCTGTGCTCGACGCGTCCGCCCGTTGTTGCGCCAAAGCCGTCTTGATTCGTTCATCGACAAGCTGGTCGATGCGCTCGGATGAGATGAGGTCCGCGGACCGTTCTTCCTGACGAGAAGCAAGTTCGCTGAGCCGCTTGTCGAGCTCGTCCAGGCGCTCAACGGTCGACGCATCGGGAGCAGCGCTGGCAGCGTCAGGCGACGCAGCCGTGTTTGCGGCCTGTATGGCTGCGGCGGTTGTCTGTGCGACAGCGTCATTGGCCGCGGTCGTTGCTGCACGGGTGGCGGCGTCTGTCGCTGCGGCCGTCGCTGCACTTGTCGCCGCCTCGGTCGCAGCGTCAGTTGCGGCTTGCGTTGCTGCACTGGTGGCAGCCTCGGTCGCAGCATCCGCATTCGCCTGCAACCGGGTCTGATCGTTCCGACCAGATTCTGCCAGCGTCTTCTCGAGCGATTCCAGTCTGGCAACCAATTGCGCGACGTACTCGGGATCGGCGCCAGCACCGACGCTGCCGGAGCCCATACTTTGCACGCCACTCTTTCCGGCATCGCCGGTCACGCCATCGCGAATCGCGACGACGCCCCCGTCGAGCCGCTGCAGCAGGCCCATCGCCTGAGCGCGAGCGTCATCGACCGTTGCAGTGGGATTTTCTACCTTCCACCACGCCGCGCCCATCCCCAGAGCCAGCAACAGGAGAATGCTAAGCGCCTTCATCAGCCCGCCGGTTCGTCGAGTTCCAGAACCAGCACACCGAGCGGTGGCAGAGCAAGCTCGAGACTGCATGGCCGCTCGTGGTGCGGCTCCTCCCGAGCGCTGAGCGAACCGCCCGAACCGGCTTCCGTGTCGGTGCCGCAGTTCGCCCCGCTCCCGCCATACTTGCGTGCATCGCTGTTCAATCGCTCCACATAGCGGCCTGGCTTGTCAACGCCGATACGATAGTCATAACGCACGATCGGGGTGAAGTTGCAGACAGTTACCGTCGCCTTTTTTCGGTCAAGGGAATATCGATAGTAGGAGATGATGCTCTGCGCCGAGTCCTGACAATCGATCCACTCGAATCCACGGCCGTCACAGTCCGTCTCATGCAGTGCCTGCATGTCTTTGTAGAGAGCGTTCAGGTCACGTACCAGCGCTTGCATTCCGCTATGCAAAGCTTGCTCCAGAAGGTGCCAGTGCAGGCTTCCATCGTGTGCCCATTCCGCATTCTGGGCAAATTCACTGCCCATGAAATTCAGCTTCTTGCCCGGATACGTAAACATCATTGTGTAGAGAGCGCGCAGATTGGCGAACTTCTGCCATTCATCACCCGGCATCTTGCCAATCATGGAGCCCTTTCCATAAACCACTTCGTCGTGCGAAAACGGCAACAGGAAGTTTTCGCTGAACGCGTAGATCATCCCGAAGGTAAGGTTGTTGTGGTGATACTTCCTGTACGCCGGATCGAGGCTCGCGAATTCGAGGATGTCGTGCATCCAGCCCATGTTCCACTTGAATGTGAAGCCAAGTCCGTCAGCCCAGGTCGGGTGGCTTACACGCGGGAATGAGGTAGATTCCTCTGCCAGCGTCATGGCGCCCTCGGCATGGACCAGCTCGTTCATTCGCTTCAGGAAGGCTATCGCTTCGAGGTTCTCCCGACCGCCATACTGGTTGGGAATCCACTCCCCGTCATTCCTTGAATAGTCGAGGTACAGCATCGAGGCGACGGCGTCGACCCGCAATCCATCGAGATGGAATTCACGCACCCAGTAAACTGCGTTCGACAACAGGTAGTTCGCGACTTCACGTCGACCGAAGTTGTAGATCAGCGTATTCCAGTCCTGATGGAAACCCTGTCGCGGGTCGGCGTGCTCGTAGAGGTGAGTGCCGTCGAAGTTGCCGAGGCCGTGCTCGTCCGAGGGAAAGTGCGCAGGAACCCAGTCCATGATGACGCCGATGCCTGCCACATGACAGCTGTCCACGAACCAGCGAAAGTCGTCCGGACTTCCGAAGCGCGAGGTCGGCGCATACAGACCGATGGGCTGATAACCCCAGGAAGGCGCATAGGGATGTTCGGTGATCGGCATCAGTTCGACATGGGTGAAGCCGTTCTCGACCAGGTAGGGAACGAGCTGCTCGGCAAGCTCCCGATACGACAAGGACGTGCCTTGTTCGCCATGGCGCCAGGAACCTGCGTGCATCTCGTAGACAGAAACGGGCTTGTGCCGCATGTCTTGGCCGCGCTCGTCACGTAGCCAGTCCTCGTCGCGCCAGACGAAACGACTGTCGAAGACGATCGAGGCATTACCCGGTGGCTGTTCGAAGTAGCTGGCGTAGGGGTCGTGCTTCAACGGCAACAGCTCACCGTTCGGGCCGTGCAATTCGAATTTGTAGAGTGTCCCGCCGCGCAACGCCGGAATGAACATGTCCCACAAGCCACTGCCCGGGTGCGAACGCATGACGTGGCGGCGCCCGTCCCAGTCGTTGAAGTCGCCGACGACGCTGACCCGTGTGGCGTTCGGTGCCCAGGTGGCGAAATGGACGCCATCGACACCTTCGAGCGATGTCACGTGGGAGCCCAGAATTCGATAGAGCTGCTGGTGCGTGCCCTCACCGGCGAGGTGACGATCGAGCTCGCCGATGCAGGAGGGCATGGAATACGGGTCTGCCGATTCCCACAGGTTGTCGCCGAGACGATATTCCAGCTTGTAGCGTCCCGCGCCGCCACCGCCGATCCGTGCGGCGAAAAGCCCGCGCTCGTCCATGCATTCGAGCTCGAATTGACGGCCGTCCTCGGCGAGTACCGTCACGCTGTCGACCTTGGGGTGAAAGACCCTGATGATCGTCGCGTCGGTGCCGGACGCGTGCTGTCCCAGAACGGCAAACAGTCGACCGTGGCGACCCTCGGCAATGGCCGTGATCTCGTCCGGGTGAATAAGACTGCGATCCAGCTTTTCGTCGCTCATGAATACAGCTCGTTGATGTAGCGTTTTGCGCTTTCACGCCAGGGAAAGCGGCGTGCCTTTGCCGCATCGACGATGGCAGTCCACCGCTCGGGTTCGTTTTCTCGCAGCGTCAGCGCATCATCGAGTCGCTGCAGGAAGGCGGTTGCCTGGGCACCGATGGAGTCTCCGGAGAAGGCAAACCCGTCCTCGTCATCGTCGACCGTATCGGCCAGACCCCCGACGGCGTGCACCAGGGGAGGTTGACCGGCCTTCATGGCGAGCATCTGACTGATACCACAAGGTTCGAAAGAGCTGGGCATGAGGAACAGGTCGCCATTCTCGAACAGCAAGTCTGACACCGGGAGCGAGAACCTGCGAATGAAACAGAAGTTCGCGTGCCGCGCCGCGAGCCTCTGACACGCCCTCTGCAAGGCCTCGTCGCCGGTGCCAAGCAATACCAGCTTGCCGCGACCGGCCAACCGTTCGAGTAGCGTATCGAGTACCTCGCGCCCCTTCCCATCGCGATGCAGCAAGAGCGAGACCTTCTGTGCGGTGAGTCGACCCACACTGGTCAACAAGTGCCGTGGCCGGGGCTTCGCCTGCCAGCCTACCAATCGCTGGTGAGCGAGATAGTCTGCGGCGGGCAGAACATCGGTATTTCCGAAAGTCGCAAGGAGTTCATCTGCAAGTGTCGCGGTGAGCGCCAGCCAGGACGCGGGCTCATGCGCTGCCGTACCGGTATTCGAGGCTGACTGCGCCGACGCTGTCGCGTTGGGTGACCTGTTTATCGGCGGTATCGTGTCTGCCGGATAGTCGATTCCGTTGACGATGCCGAACAGCTGGCCCTTGCCGTGGATCTTGCCGAGATCGGCTTCGAGGCCTTCGCCCCCGTGAAAGCCGCGCGCCGGGTCGTTCGGGCGAATGATGTCCCGTGCATAGGTCGGTGACACCGTGTGCACCCGATCCGCCAGCCGGATAGCGGTGGCCATCGGATTGATGCAATCGGACCAGCGCGGATCGACGATGCGATCTTTCTGATACTCGAGGTCCGGATACCACACCGCGAGAGAAGACGCATCCCCGCCAAGTGGCCGGATACCTTGCAGCGATAGGTTGTGAATGCCGTACACCGTGCGAATCCGGGCGAGCGGGGCGAACGAGCGATCGAAGGCGAGGAGCGCGGCGGCGAATGCCGTGTGCCAATCGTGCAGGTGAATGACATCCACCGTCGAGACCTCGCCGCGCGCGCGAAGGAGTCCGTCTCGGATGGCGCAAAGCGCAGCCATGGAATACAGCGCAAACTTGGTCGCGTCGCTGGCGAAGGTGCGGCCCGGCGCGTCATCACAGTATATCACTCCCGGCCCACCCACCGCGAAATACGGATGGTGCAGCACATACTGGGTGACTCCCGTTGTCGACAATGTGGTCAGCTCGTGGATCTCTACTCTTTCAAGATTGCTGGCGAAGGGCACACTGAAAGCCGTGATCAGCTTCGCATCCGGCCGCTCGTGAAAACGCCCGTAAGCCGGCACGATAACCGAGACCGCCACCCCTTCAGCTTCCATGGCAGGGGGGAGATCGCGAATGACATCACCGATACCCCCCACCTTGCCGCCGGGAATGCGATCGTTCTCGGCGGCGAGCATGCAGACGTGCATGTTCAGCGCAGGCGGTGCAACAATTGACCGAAATGATCGGGCGTGACCAGCGTCACGCCGCTGTCGGTAACGCGGAAGCCGCGTGCGCGGTCCGCCTCGGCGTCGTGTCCGATCTCGATGCCTTCAGGCAGGATCGTGCCGGTGTCGATGACCGCCTTGCGGATACGGCAGCGCCGGTTGACCACCGCGCCCGGCATGATGACCGATTCGCTGATTTCGGAGTAAGAGCGAACCCGTACGTTGCTGAACAGGAGCGAGCCCTTGACGGTGCCACCCGAGACGATGCAGCCACCCGAGATGATGCAGTTGATGGCCGTACCACGACGCTCACCGTCGTCGTGGACGAATTTGGCCGAGGGCAATTGCATCTGATAGGTGTAGATCGGCCACTGTTCGTCGTAGAGGTCGAGTTCCGGCTCGAAGCCGACGAGTTCCATGTTTGCCTCCCAGAACGCGTCGATGGTTCCCACGTCGCGCCAGTACGGCTGTTGGCCAGGGTTGTCGTCCCCGAGGCGGTAGGCATAGACATCATGATCCTTGACAAGGACCGGCAGGAAGTCGGTGCCGAAATCGTGTGAGCTGTTCTTGTCGTCGGCATCACGGATCAGCTCACGGTAAAGAAAATCGGTGTGGAAGACATAGTTGCCCATCGAGGCGAGCACACGACCCGGCTTGCCGGGCATCTCGGCTGGCTTCGCCGGTTTCTCCTGGAATTCGAGCACGCGGCCTTCCTCATCGACTTTCATGACGCCGAAGGCACCAGCCGCTTCCTCGACGGACACCTCCACACAGCAGACGGTCATGTCGGCACCACGACTCGCATGCGCCGAGATCAACGGGCCGTAGTCCATCTTGTATATATGGTCGCCACCGAGAATCAGCACGTAGCTCGGATCGTGGGTGCGGATGATGTCGATATTCTGGAAGACAGCGTCGGCCGTGCCCTTGTACCAGCCCTTGTCGACTCGCATGCTCGCCGGCAGGATTTCGACAAATTCACCGAACTCAGCCTTGAACCCGGACCAGCCACGCATGAGGTGCCGCACCAGTGAGTGCGACTTGTACTGCGTCGCGACACCAACGCGCCGGATGCCGGAGTTGATGCAGTTCGACAGGGCGAAGTCGATGATCCTGAATTTCCCACCGAAGGGCACCGCCGGCTTCGCTCGCCACTCGGTAAGTTCATGGAGTCGACTGCCTTGTCCACCCGCCAGGATCAGTGCGAGCGTCTCCTTTGTCAGTCTCGAGATATGGCGTTCGTCCTGCTGGCTCATGCGTGGGTTCCGTTTGACCGTGAGCGGGATGTTGCCTCTTCACTGACGTGAGCTTAACGGAGGCGATCGCATGCTGGCAAAGGCGATGTAGGTTCGCTAGAGTGACGGCCGGATTTTTGCCTGTCAATCAAGCGCATGGCTTTCCTGCCGCCACCATCATTCTGGAGGCGTGCGCGATTCGCCACGGTATTGCAAAGGAAATTGGCGCAGCCGAGGCGTCACAGCTGCGATGGAAACCGCTATAACGATGCCCATGACTGAAAACAACGATTCGGCACGTCGCGCTGCCACCTCGACCTATCCTTCGACCACCAGTGGACCGGGAGCGGCCGGCTCGGCGCGCTCACTGGTGCCACCGGATGAAAGCTGGACAGAAGCTGCCGAGCCTCTTTCCAGCGATGCCGGCACCTTGAAGCATGCGATCGCAGGACATTTCTCGCACACCCTCGGGCGCGATCTCGATCATTCGTCGCCGCAATATCTCTACACTGCCGTCGCGTTGGCGGTACGGGAACGCTTGATGGATCGGTGGCGTGCGACGCGACTGGCCGCCGAAGCCGACGGAGCGCGACGCACCTGCTACCTGTCGCTCGAGTTCCTTATCGGCCGCTCGTTGTCGAACGCCGTTCACAACCTCGGACTCGCAGGTCCGCTCGGGCAGGCTCTCAACGACCTTGGCGTGTCGCTGGAAGACATCGCCGAGCTCGAGTTCGATGCGGGGCTCGGTAACGGCGGTCTGGGTCGCCTGGCGGCCTGTTTCCTCGACAGTTGCGCGTCGCTCGGCCTGCCGGTGACCGGCTACGGTATTCGCTATCGCTATGGCATGTTCCGACAGAGCATCGAGAACGGCTATCAGGTGGAGCACCCGGACAACTGGTTGCGTGACGGCCACGTGTGGGAACTGGAGCGGCCAGAACTCATCTGCCGCGTTCGATTCGGCGGCCACGTCGAAATCGCGAGCGATGAGAACGGCCGCGAGCATCGAGTCTGGATGTCCGCCGATGATGTGCTGGCCGTGCCTTATGACGTGCCGATACCAGGCTACGGCAACGATGTCGTCAATACCTTGCGGCTCTGGTCGGCCGCGGCGACCGATGAATTCAACCTGCACGAATTCAACGCGGGGGGGTACACCGAATCGGTTGCCTCGAAGAATTCGGCAGAGAACATAACGATGGTTCTCTATCCCAACGATGCGAGCGAGAACGGCAAGGTGTTGCGGCTCAGGCAGCAGTATTTTCTCGTCGCGGCGAGTCTAGCCGATGCGCTACGCACCTGGTTGCGTGAACATGACGGTCTGGACGGTTTCGCCGACGCCCATTGTTTCCAGCTCAACGACACGCATCCGAGCATGGCCATCGCCGAACTCATGCGCCTGTTGGTCGACGAGCACGATCTCGAGTGGGGAGCGGCGTGGTCAATCGTCTCCAGGGTCATGGCCTACACCAATCACACCCTGCTGCCCGAAGCGCTCGAGTGCTGGTCGTTCGGCATGCTCAAGTCCTTGTTGCCGCGTCCCGCGGAAATCATTGACGAGATCAATCGTCGCTTCCTGGTAGAGATCGAGAAGCAGTGGCCAGGCGACGTTCAGCGTCGCGCGGAAATGTCGATCGTATCCTTCGATGCACAGCCGGTCGTACGGATGGCCCATCTCGCCATTGTCGGCAGTTTTTCCGTCAACGGTGTGGCCGCACTGCACTCGAGACTGTTGCGCGAGGGTTTGTTTCGCAACTTCAACGAGCTGTGGCCGGCGCGATTCAACAACAAGACCAATGGCGTCACACAGCGTCGCTGGATGCAACAATGCAACCCTGGATTATCTGCGCTGCTCGACGACGTCGCAGGCCCGGAATGGGTCTGTGATCTCGAGCGTGTGACCCGGCTCATGCCACTCGCAGACAAGCCGGCCTTTCAGACACGCTGGCGCGAGGTGCGTAATGCCAACAAGCAGCGTCTGCTCGACCTGGTCGCGACGCGCACCGGCACGCTCGGCTCGACCGACATGCTGTTCGACGTGCAGGTGAAGCGCATGCACGAATACAAGCGCCAGCTCTTGTGTGCGCTGCACGCGGTGCACTGCTACCTGACACTGATCGAGGATTCACCTGATGAATTCTGTCCGCGACTGATCCTGATCGCCGGCAAGGCGGCACCGGGTTATCACATGGCCAAGGCGATCATCAAGCTGATTACCAGCGTGGCCCGCGTGATAGAGGACGATCCGCGCACCAGGGACCGGCTCAGGCTGGTGTTTCTTCCTGACTACAACGTCTCGGCCATGCAGGTCATCTGTCCGGCCGCTGATCTTTCCGAGCAGATTTCCACGGCTGGAAAGGAAGCGTCAGGCACCGGCAACATGAAATTCATGATGAACGGCGCGGTCACCATCGGAACCCTCGACGGCGCGAACGTCGAGATCCTGGATGCCGTCGGCAGTGAGAATTTCTTTCAGTTCGGTCTGGATGTCGCCGGCGCCGAGGAGATGCGTACCCGCTATCGACCGGCGGAAATCATCGCCGCTGATTCGCGCGTCCGTCGCATCATGGCGGCATTCGATTCGGGGCAGTTCGATGCCGATGCGGCCGAATTGATTCGCAGCGTCATCGATGCGGCGCGAAGCCCGGATGATCCCTGGTTGACCATTGCCGACTTGCCTGACTATCTCGACGCGCAAGCCCGCGTGGCCGATGCCTGGCTGGATCAGCCCCGTTGGGCACGCATGAGCATTCTCAATACAGCCAGTAGCGCCGGCTTCTCCACCGACCGGACCATGCGCGAGTACAACAGCGATATCTGGAAGCTGGAGGTTGTCACGCCACCGCCGGTCACGGGTGCGTCGACGTGATATCGACACACCAACAGAGCGACTGAACACGATCGTGAGCCAGCCCTTTCCGCTGGGTGCCTCGGCCGATGCCGAAGGGGTCAACTTTGCGTTGTTCTCTGCGCATGCGACTGCCGTGGAAGTCTGCCTGTTTGATGCCGAGGGCACGAGGGAGCTGTCGCGTGTACCGTTGAGACGACGGACCGATGACGTCTGGCACGGTCATCTTCCGGGACTTGCCGTGGGTCAGGTCTATGGATACCGGGTTCACGGCCCCTACGATCCTGTCGAGGGGCATCGCTTCAATCCTCACAAGCTTCTCCTGGATCCGCACACACGTGAGCTCCGGGGTGAACTCCGCCACGATGACGCGCTCTATGGTTTCGTGCGTGGCCACCCCGACGCCGACCTGAGTTTCGATGTTCGTGACAGTGCTGCCTTTGTGCCGAAGAGCGTGGTGTGTGCGCGACCAGGGGCAGGTGGCAGTAGCGCTGGTGGTGCAGCGGACCGGCTGCACCGGGAGGTGTCGCCCGGCACCGCTTGTGACTCCGACCGTGATGCGCAAGATCTCATCTATGAGGCGCATGTCCGCAACCTGACCATGCAGTTTCCCGGGGTCCCGAGCGCGTCACGTGGCAAGTTTGCAGGCGTTGCCTCAGAGCCTGTTCTCGCTCACCTGCAGAGGCTGGGTGTGCGCGCGCTCGAACTCCTGCCGGTGCACGCTTTCATCGATGATCACTTTCTGGTCGAGCTGGGCCTGGTCAATCACTGGGGATACAACACGCTTGCGTTCATGACGCCGGCTGCTCGTTACGCACAGCGTGACCCTGCCTCGGAATTTCAAGCGATGGTCCAGGGAATTCATGCAGCCGGCATCGAGGTCTACCTCGATGTGGTCTACAACCACAGCTGCGAGGGCAATGAACTCGGGCCGACCTTGTGCTACCGGGGTATCGACAATGCTTCCTACTATCGGCTCGAGCAAGATTGCAGGTTCTATGTGAACGACACGGGTTGTGGAAACACGTTCGCGGTCGAGCACCCGCGCGTCTTGCAGTTGGTCATGGACAGTCTCAGGTTCTGGGTTGGCGAGATGGGCGTTGACGGATTTCGCTTCGATCTCGCATCCGTGCTCGGTCGGGAAGCACACGGATTCGACGAGGGCGCGGCCTTCTTCGATGCCGTACGGCAGGATCCGGTGCTGGCTGGCATCCAGCTGATTGCGGAGCCCTGGGACATCGGCCCGGGCGGCTATCAACTTGGTGGTTATCCGCAAGGCTGGGCTGAATGGAACGATCGCTTTCGTGACACCGTACGCCGCTTCTGGGCGGGTGAGCCGGATCTGCTCGGTGGTCTTTCCGAGTGCCTGCTCGGCAGTAGTCGCGTATTCGAGTCACGACGACGCAACACCTCGGCGAGCATCAACTTCGTCACCGCCCACGACGGCTTCACCCTGGCGGATCTTGTCGCCTATGAGAGGAAGCACAATGAACTGAATCGCGAAGGAAATCGCGACGGTCATGGTGCCAACCATTCGAACAACCATGGCACTGAGGGCATCACGTCGAATACTGCCATTCTGGAGGCCCGGCAACAGACCCAGCGAAACGTGTTGGCAACCTTGTTGCTTGCACAGGGAACACCGATGCTTTTGGCGGGCGACGAAGTGGGGCACACGCAAGGTGGCAACAACAACGCTTATTGTCAGGACAATCCTGTCTCCTGGATCGACTGGCAGGCTGGCACCGATGACGCTGAGCTCTTGAACTTTCTATCCGATCTTGTCGAATTGCGGGCCGCGGAACCGGTGCTCAGGCGGAGCAGACATCTGCATGGCGATTGCCGGTCGCCGTCGACAGGATTGCCCGATGCCAGTTGGCTCGATACCGAGGCCATGCCGATGACTGCGACAGACTGGCACGATCCAAAGGCGTTTCTGGCCCTGCAACTGATCGGTGATGCCACCGACGACCGTTTCGAGGAGGCTGTCGGTGCCAATCTGTTGATCATGATCAACGGTGGCCAAGAGTCTCTGGATTTTCCGCTGGAAGGTCGTCACGTTCATGACGGCGCCTGGCACATCGTTCTGAACACCGGGAGGGCCGTAAATCCCTTCGCAGAGAGCCCCGGGAACGTGACGCAGTCGAGAAACATGAAGGTGGCACCGCGTTCAGTCCTCGTTGCACGCTGTTACACTGATTGATGGGCGGTGACGATCACTGCCCGTCCACAGGGAACTTTCGTTTCGGGAAGCGGTTCGCTCCCGGCAGGAGTAGCGCTAAATGACGGACGCCCGGTAATGAAGGAAACACTTCCTGCAACGCACTTGATGCGTCAATTCCTGTTGTTTGTTCTCGTTGTCCTGTTTTTGCTGCTGCTGCTGCGCGCAGGCCATGCGCTCTGGCAGTTCGATGCCGTCAAGAGCATGGCAGACTCGACCGGGCACCCGGAACGTATCTTCCTCACTGGCTTGCGCTTCGATCTGGCTCTGATCGGCCTGTTATGTGCCGTGCCTGTCGTGCTCGGCCCGCTGCTCGCGATGTTCGAGGGCACACGCTGGCTTGCCAAATGGCTCGTCGTACTCTGGCTGTTCGGCGGGCTTGCCTTTGTCCTGTTCACAGAACTCCTGACACCCTTGTTCATCGTGAGTGCCGGTGAACGGCCGGATGCCGGTGCCATTGCAGACACGGCAGGCCTCGCCAATCTGGTCAGAAGCGCCGCGGCGCGTTACCCGGTGCCGAGCGCCGTCGCCAGTCTGCTGGTCGCGCTGATCCTGATTGCGTATCTCGCGCGAATGGAGATTGCCCGGTTCCTGCGCTATCCCTTGTCACGGCCGTCTGCCATCTTGCTGGCGATTGTCGGTGGCTTGCTGTGCGTCCTCGCCGTGCGTTCAGAATTCACGTTCGTCGGGCAGTCGCTATCGCACGAGGCGGCCGTTCTGGGCGGCCCGCCGGTTGTCGATCAGCTGACGATGAACAGTGGCTGGACGACCTTGCAGTCCTTGATTCCGCGCTGATACCGTCAGCAGCTGCCAGCGTCTTCCCAGGCACGGACGTAATCGATCCGGAAACTTGCCGGGAAGGCCGTGTCCGCATCGGGTGCACCGGGCCAGCCTCCACCGACGGCAAGATTCATCAGAAAGTGTACCGGGCGCGTGAAATCGTCGGGTGTCGAGTGTTGCGCTACCGGTTCGTGATCCAGAAACCAGGTCACCGTTTCGGGCGTCCAGACGATGCTGTAGAGATGGAAGTCCAGGCTCAGGTCGGCCGTTCTTGTCTCATAGCCATGTGAGGTCAACTCTCCCGTCTGATTAGTGTGGAGTGTGGTGTGGAGCACGTCCGGTGTGTGCCCGAGCGATTCCATGATGTCGATTTCGGGCAGGACGGCGACACCTTCGGGCCAGCTGTCGAAACTCGGCAGAAGCCAGAGAGCCGACCAGAGTCCGCGACCGCTCGGAATTTGCACGCGGGCTTCAAAGCGACCGTACTTCTGGGAGAAAGACTTTTCTGTCGTCAGTACGCCTGACACGTAGCCTTGCCTTGCAACCTTGTCGGCGAGTGTCGCGGGGGTTCGTCTAGCAATGATGCTGAGCGTGCTGTCGTCGACTTCGAAAGGCGACAAACCGTGTTCGGCAGGGTCGATGTAGTACTGCAACTCGCGGTTGATGATCGTATCGCGACCCCAGATGTACCGTGATCGCCAGCGGCCTTCGACAGGGTCTGCCTGGCCGGATTCGTCGCGTAGGTCGAGTGTGTCGAACTCGTCGAGAAAGGTCTCCTGCCAGCATCGATCGTCGAGCGGCGGTGTGTCGACGACAGCAGCCTGACTTGCTGCCAGCGCCGTCAGGGCGAAGCAGAGCGTCGTCGTCATCCGAGTCGCAAGTCGCTTCATGGTTCGCGCTTCTGAAACCAGTTCCAGGCGTGCTGGATGGCGTGATCGATATCGGCGAACTCGGGTTGCCAGCCAAGCGTGTTCATCGCGAGGGAGGCGTCGGCGACGAGTTCCGGTGGGTCACCTGCCCGTCGCGCCGAGAGGTTGTAACCGATGTCGATACCGGTAATGCGGCGGCAGGCATCGATCACCTCAAGCACGCTGTAACCCCTGTTGACGCCGAGGTTGAAGCGTTCCGCGCCGCTCGCAGGCTGGTTTTGAAGTCGAGCCAGGGCGGCAAGGTGCGCACTGCAGAGGTCCTCGACGTGGATATAGTCGCGCACGCAAGTGCCATCACGCGTGTCGAAGTCGTCGCCGAAGACACGGAGGCTCGTGTCTGCCGGGTCTCCTCCGGCAGCGACTCGCATCGCCTCGAACAATACCAGGGGCAGTAGATGCGTTTCCGGCTCGTGGCGCTCGCCAAGGCTACCGTCTGCAGCACAGCCCGATGCATTGAAGTAGCGCAGGGAGATACTGCGGAAATCATAGGCTGTTGCGTAGTCGTCGAGCAGATGCTCGATCATGAGCTTCGATCGTCCGTAGGGATTGATCGGATGCTGAGGCGTCTCTTCGGTGATCGGCAGCGATGCTGGAACACCATAGGTTGCACAGGTCGAGGAGAACACCAGCCGATTCACATCGTGCGCTCGCATGGCGTCGACAAGGTTCTGCGTACCGCCAACGTTGTTTCGATAGTAGCGAGCCGGCTGTTCGACCGATTCGCCTACATAGGCAAGGGCTGCGAAATGCATGACGGCATCGATCGGCTTCTCTGCCAGGACCCGGTCAAGGGCATCCCGATCGGCGAGGTCGCCGACACGAAGAAGATCGGCCGGTACGGCGTCCGCGTTCCCTCGGGAAAGGTCGTCAAAGACGATCACGTCATGCCCGCCCTGGCGCAGGCGTCGCACCATGTGCGAACCGATATAGCCGGCACCGCCGGTCACGAGGATGGTTTGCGTCATCGGGTCTTTCCCTGTTTGTCCACTACGGGCCTTCGTGCCGAGACCGCACCTGGCACATCCTGGCGCGGATGAACCTGTTCTGCGACGACATCCGCTTCGGCCTGCAGTGATTCCAGGCGCCGGTCGCGCAGCCTTTTCTTCAGATCGCGTCGCTGCGCCAGAGTTTCACGCCGGGGTGTCGCGCTGACGCGTTCACGATGGCCGAGATGAGGCCCGAAGGAATTCGGCCTTTCACCGGGCACCAGCGTCACTTGCTGCAACATGCTTATCGGCAACGCGACCAGGTAGATCCAGAAAAGATCACGATTGACCAGCAGTCGCGCTTCGGAATAGTTGCTGACCAGCAAGGCAACGGTAAATCCGAGCACGAATCCCAGGCCGGGCTGGGGGCGTCGGTACTGGCACCAGATGGTTTCGGCCAGCTGTTGCCCCACCAAGATGACCATCAGCACGGTGGCCGGCAGCCCGATTTCTGATGCGATCTGCAACAGGCCATTGTGTGCGTGGTAGACCTTCCACTTGATGTCCGTCAGGCTTTCCTGAATCCACAGGCTGGTCTCGGTCGGAAACCAGATCGTGCCGTAGCCGTAGCCGGTCAGCGGACGTGACAGGATGAGACGCCAGGTTTCCTGCCAGACTTCTGTACGCCCGGTCAGGTCGCCGGAGCGCCCGATCAATTCGGCCGTGTCGATCGAGCGGAAGGCGATGAAAGCGAGAATGCTGACGATGACGCCGAGCAGGATCATCGGGAAGGCGCTCAGTTTCAGTTCGGTGGCCGCATACACGTACAGCATGACCAGCACGGCAACGACGAGCGCCAGTACGCTCGTGGCAGAAACACTCTGCACCAGACACAGCATCGCCAGAGCGCTCATTACCATCCAGCCGAGACGGACGGTCAGGCGCTGGCGCTCGGCAGCGCGAAAGGCGAACAGCATGACGGCAATCGCTGCCCAGAAACCCAGGGTGTTCTTGGAAGCCATGACGCCCCGCCAGACAAGGCGTCCTTCGTACTCGGCAATACCGAGCGCGGGTACGTACAAGGATGCACCGATCGACAGCACGATCAGTATCGCCAGAACCCGGGCGGTAATCCGCACGATCTCGTGGAGGGGCATGCGAATGCCGATGTAGACGGCCACCAGCGTCGAACCGGCGAGATGCAGGCCCCGTTCGAGCGACAGTCGCGGATCGATCGACCAGAAAGCCGAGAACAGTGTCACCGCGATCAGCAGCGTCAATGGCAGTCGGTAGCGGACCAGCCAGGTGACCCAGTCGACGCCGTAGGCGGCAAACAGGCCGATGGCTGCAAACAGGTACATCAGTGCCCACAGCAGCGTCACCATGGCGGCGAGCGTGGTTGTCATGCCGGACGGCAGGTTGAGTGCCACCGACAGCGTGAAACTCGAGCCCTGCAGCAAGGCGAGCCAGAGCATGAGGCGCTCGGGAAGGGGTGAGCGCCAGGGTTGTTGCAGCGTGGTAACGCGTGACGTCTTCATCGGCGCCATCGTCAGAAGGATTCGCGGCGCACGGTCTGTCTGCCCAGATGTGCCAGCAGCTTGCCGCGCCCGCGCCAGCGCATCAGTTTGCCCTTCATCGACAGTGGTCGGTAGAGAAGCCCGCCAAACGCAACCAGTTCGGCGGCGAGCAGCAGTCCTGCGGTCTTTGTACCTCTCTGCAACGATGCGCCGAGCGTGGGCTCGAGCATCTGCGCAGCGCGAACTCGACCGTTGGCAACGTTGACGACCCGGTGCCTGAGCCAGTCCGGGGCGAGACGTTCCGTCGGCACATGTTCGTGGACAACGGCGTTGGCAGCCCAGTGCATGCGTGCACCCAGGGAGGAGAGTTGCATGAAGAAAGCCAGATCCTCGCTACCCGACTCGGCGAAATCCGAATGGAAGAACTCGGGCGCCAACTGTGCGAGCGTGCGCGCGCGGATCAGGAAGTTGCCGCCTGCCTGAAGGGTGCAGGCCGCTTCGTCCGGCAGATACATGTCAGCGCCGTAGTAAGGAATACGCGCCAGTGCAGGGTCGCTACCTTCGGGAAATACCGAACGCGTCGGACCGCCGACAGCATCGGCGTCAGTCGATTGCTGGACACGGAGAAGCTCCGCCAGCCACGCTTGCGATGGCCATTCGTCATCGTCGAGAAATGCGATCAAAGGGTCCCTCGCCAGCTCGGAATCATCCGGATCGAACGCACTCACGACCGCCAGGGCTTCGCGGCAGGCGGCATTTCTTGCGGGCGATATCCCGCCTTCGAGAACGACGGCCGTGTGCAGGCGATACGGATAGTCGGCCGGCAAGCCTTCACAGGTGCGCAGGCCTTCCTGTCCTTGTGCATCACTGTCGATGACGACAACGTCCAGAGTGGGGCGCGAACCGTCAGCAAGTTCGAGGTCACACAGGCCGTCGAGCAGGCGGCGCAGACCGGCAGGGCGTCGAAAGGTACAGATGGCGACAACGATGCTCATGTCTCAGCGTTGATCATCTCGGCGTTGTTCACCTCGGCTTTGTTCACGGTGCGGCAACGGAGGAGCGCGTGTCGTCGACGGCGTCGAGTGCGCGCGACAGGCACCAGGCGAGCAGAACGGCCATGAAGATCTCTGAGGCGAGCACACCCCATAGCGTAGCGTCGGTCGATACCGTGGCCAGGAGCGTCCACACCAGGGTGGCGCTCATGAAAGCACCCCAGACGCTCGCCAGAGCAAGCAGACGAAATTCGGACAGAGCCTGGAGTGCTGCGCTTGGTGCGTTATAGCTTGTCGCGGCCAGTGTGATGAGGCACCAGATCGTTACGATTCTGCCCATCGGGGCATCCGCATAGCGGCGCGCAAACATCAGTTCATGAATCCACGGCCAGAGCAGATAGAGCACAACCGCAAGAAACAACACGGCCATGGCAGCAAGCAGGTTGGTCGTGCGAATCTTGTTACGCACTTCGTCGTAGCGGCGGGCATCGAGATTCATCGCGATAACGGGCTTCGCCATGTTCTGCCACTGGATCAAGGCCACTCTGACCGGACCGAACAAAACGAACCCGGCCGCCAGAGGCGCGAAGGCTTCCGGACCGAGAGAGGATGTCACGATGAAACTGTGTGCCTGACCGAGGAACATCGAGGTCAGCGCACCGACCAGGGCCCAGCGAATACGACGCCAGACAGGCGGATAGCCGCGCAGCGACCCGAGATATCGCTGCGGACGTCGGCCCGATTCGTCGGGCTTGCTACGACTGTCGAGGATCCGGCGTTCGGCGAGCATCGCGATCAGGTTTGCGGCTGTCAGTGCCATGAGCACGGGGCCCACGGCAAGCGTGGGATCGCTCAGGTAAAGCATCCCGACCAGAATTGTCCCGGTGAGCACATAGACCACGTCGCCGCAGGCGACGACCAGCGCACGCGCTTGGGCAAACCCGATGGTTCGACTGTAGTGCCGCGCGGCATAGGCGGCCACGAATGCGGCCAGCCCCGTACTGATCTGCAGGGAGAAGCCGGCAAGCAGGGCATAGCTTATGCCGCCCGCCAGGAAGGCCGCGCTCAAGACCAGGTTGGCGCTCGCCAACATGGCCTTTTGAGTGGCGCGCTCCGCTGCATCCGGGATGATCGGTGTATAGATCGACAGGGGAGTCGACACCAGTGCGTTGTTGATCGCCAGCGCGAACATGGCAAGCACCCAGGCAAAGGCGAATACGCCGTACTCGTACGGTGAAACGATGCGCAACAGCACCATGTTGAGCCCGAAATGAAAGGCACTCATCAGGATCTGCGCTGCAAAGGAGCGCGGGAAGTCTGACGCGAGAAGCGTTGTCAGTCTGGCCGACCAGCTGGCTTTGGGTGCGTCGGCCTGCATGCTCACGGGGTGTCAGGGCGCTCGGATTTCGCGGTACCGAACAGGGCGTTGCGGAGCAGTATGCCGCCGAGGAGAACCGGCTCGACGGCATAGCGAAACGCGAATCGACGTGGGTTTTCCAGCAAACGGAAAGCCCACTCGAGCCCGAGACGACCGAGGATCCGAGGTGGTGTACGGACCTTGCCGGCCACGTATTCCATGCAAGCCCCGCAGGCCAGTACGGCAGGTGCTTCGATGCCTTCCCTGTGGCTCGCAATCCAGGCTTCCTGGCGCGGCGCGCCGAAGCCTATGAGGACGACCTGGCTGCCATGAGCGTTGATGCTGTCTACCACGGCCAGGCTCTCCACGCACCCCGGTGTCTGATCGAAGTAGCCGTGATGGCCGGCAATGCGGATGCCGGGTACGTCGCGTCGGATGATCTCGAGTGCCGCGTCCTGAGTCTCGGCGTCCTGACCGACATGATAGACGGGCCAGTCGTTGTCGCGTGCCATCTTCATCATCGGCATGATGAAGTCCACATAGGTCAGACGCTGTTCACGAGAGACGTCCAGGCCACACAGACGCATCAGCCAGATGACCGGCATGCCGTCTACCAGGACCGTCGATGTTCCATAGTCCCGCGCAAGATCAGCATGGGTGAAATAGGAGTAGAGCGAGTGCAGGTTGTGGTACAGCACCGTGCACGGAACACGCGTCCCTATGCGTTCAGCCAGAAAAGCCAGATATTGCTCGAGTGATCCCGGGTTGGCTTCGAATCCCAGCAAGGAGTGCCGTGGCAGGTCGGCAGACAGACGGGACATGAGGTTCGGTTCTCGTCGGAGCGGGTCGGCTCGGGGCGGAATGCAGCGAGGGCCGACTTGATCGGCCCTCGCGGGGTTCTACTTCAATATAGCGACCTTCCGCGCACTGTCCTGAGTCAGTTTGCGGAGTATCGAGCAGCGCCCTGACGGGTCTTGGCGTCGGGCTCACGGCCCTCCCCACGCCGAGCGATGCATCAGTAGGCGTTCTTGTGCGTCCAGCCCTTGAAGACCGTCAAGGCGAGTATCTTCAGATCGAGCCAGACGCTCCAGTGGCGAATGTAGTACCGGTCGTGTTCGATTCGACCGACCATGTCACTGACGCGACGGGTCTCACCACGGAATCCGTTGATCTGTGCCCAGCCCGTTATACCCGGCTTGACGGCGTAGCGTGAACCCAGTGCCGGTATCGTGTACTTGAAGTCATCGTCGAGCTTCAGCGGGTGCGGGCGGGGACCGACCATCGACATCGAGCCTTGCAGCACGTTGAACAGCTGTGGCAGCTCGTCGAGGCTAGTGCGACGCAGGAAACCACCGATTCGGGTCACGCGCGGGTCGTCCTTCTGTGCCTGTCTGAATTCCTGACTGCCGTCCTGGTACATCGAGCGGAACTTGTACACCCGAATGACTTCCTGGTGTCGGCCACGACGGGCCTGGCAGTAGAGTGCCGGCCCGGTGCTGTCGAGCTTGATCAGGATGGAGACGAGCGCCATCAGCGGGAACAGGATGACCAGTGCGATCGAGGCAAGCGCGAAGTCGACGAGCCGCTTCAGTGCGGCGCCGAATCCGGCAATGGGCCGGAGCATGGACTCGTCCATGCGCACCAGCGAATGCCAGTTGCCCGGCTCTTCGTCGAGCAGGGGCGCGTTGGCACTGGTCAGGCCCGGACTCTCGAGCGTCATGCCGCCGTCCGTGTTGTTTTCTATAGGGGCGCTAGGCACCGTTCCATCTCCTCATCATCACCGTACGCAATCGTCGTCAACGATCTGGCACGAAAGGGCTGCTGATGCCGGCGCGTGCTGCGCTGGCGGGTTGAACGGAAGTCTATACAGCCGGTTCACTACGTCCGTGTGCTGGTCGTGATATTAATGCAACGATGGAACGGTGTGCGATAAAGCTACGATTGGTCACGATTTCCGGGGTTTTCAGGGTCTTAGTCGAGTTGTTCCCGATAGTACGTGTAGTGCCGTGGCGTCGGTGTGGAAGAGCTGTTCATGATGCACCCGTTGACGCGCACACCCGAGAAGGTAAGGCGCTTCAGGGCTTCGGCAAGTTGCGGTTCCTTCACTTCACCTTCCTTGACGATGAGAATGCTCGACCCGGCATGCTTGCCGAGTGCGGCGGCCGTGGACACGCTCAAGACCGGCGGCGTATCAATGATGACGATATCGAAGCGTGGTGCGACGACCCGAATGAAAGCGCCGAATTCCCGGTCGGTCGGCATCTCTCGATTGCCGGCGTCGCCCGAATAACCCCGCGGTATGCAATAAAGATTGTCGACACGTGTCCCCTTGACCGTCTCTTTCAGTTCGGACTGGCCGCGAACCACTTCAGGCAGGCCAGGCCCCATCTCCAGCCCCAGTGACTTGTGCAACTGGCCACGCTGATAATCGGCGTCGATGAGCAGGATCCGCTTGCCCGATTGCGCCAATAGCACAGCGAGATTCAGGCTGACAAACGATTTGCCCATGCTGGGCAGAGGACTCGTGAACATCAGGACGTTATTGTGCGCGCCGGACATGACGTCCTCCAGCATCGAGCGCAATCCTCTGAGGTTCTCGATGGAATAGTCCTCGGGCTTGGAGAGTGCCAGCACGCCGCCCTTGACCTGCGGAGCTTCCGAGCTGCCACCACTGCCAGGCAGCATGCGACGAGGGTCCGTGGTGACCGCGTGGCCGATGCGGCGTTGCGCGGAGCTCTTCGGTATGTTCATGAAGACCGGCAGGCCCGAGGCGCGCTCGAGCGAGTCCTGATCGGTGATGACGGTCGACAAGGCCGAACGCAGCGTCAGCCACAGAAGGTAGAGAAAGAGGGTGGCGAGCGTTCCGCCGACAATGGCGAGTAGCGCGTTCGGTGAGATCGGTTTTCGGGGTGCGAGGGCGTCGTCGATGATTTGCACACTGCCGACATTGCCCGCCTGGGCGATCTTCGCCTTGGAAAGCTTTTCGTCCATTTCAGTGAATAGCGAAAGCTTGGTATCTACTTCGTTCTGCAGAACCGCAATCTCGCGTTCGACATCGGGAGCATTGACAATCCGGCTGGACAAGGCGCGGATCTGCTGATCGAGAACGTTGATATCGGTAATGAATCGCCGCAATGTCGGATGGTCGTTGGTATAGCGTTGCGACAGCGTATCCCGCTCGACGACCAGCTCCAGCCTTGCGGTCTCCAGCTTGTCGATCTGGGCGAGTTTGGCATCGCTCTGCGCGCTCTGGTTGATCGAGCCGGCACTCCGTCGAAATTCCGACAGGGCGATTTCGGCTGAGCGCAATTCCTGCTCGACGCGCGGCAGGTTCTCTTCATAGAACTTGAGTTCGGTGTCCGCCTGCAGATTCTCGGAGGAGAGCTTGACGTTGCGATACTCGTCGAGAATGGCGTTGGTTATCTCCGCGGATCGCGCCGGATCCTCACCGCGCAGCTTGACGGTGATGATGCGCGACTGGCTGTCGGTCGTCTCTGTCGAGAGACTTGCTCGCACGCCGGAAATGGTGGCATCGAGTGACTTGTTGACAACGGTGAACTCGACCCCTGCGGCCGCGTCGAGTGCGGCAATCGACAGCGTGGTCGGTTCCATGCCGGCAGGCTCGATCAGGAGTGTCTCGCCAACCGTTGCCCGTTCGACCAGGGGGCGATCGCCCAGTGCGAGTGCGTAGGCGCCGTCGCCGAGTGCGGTGACCGTGAAGGCTTCGTCCTGCCAGCGGCGCGGGGTCTCGAACTTTGCCACGTCGATCTCGGCCGCGCCCCAGGCAAACCGGCTGAGCGCTTCTATGCCGGCGAGCCACTCGCCCACTACCGGGAAACGCTCTGTGACCGCGCCAAGGACCGGCACACGATTCGCGTCAGCGGCAATGCGTAGACCGAAGCGGTCGACCACGGGTGCCAGCACCCGACGCGACTCCAGATAGTTCGCCTCTTCCTTGATCGTCGGTGCATTCCAGTCCTGCTGGCGCGGCTGATCGCGATCCAGGATGTTGCCGACGTCCTTGACCTCGACGAGCGCTCGCGTCTCGTAGACGGGCGGGGTGCTGACCAGATAGAGCCATGCCAGCCCGAGGCCGACGAGGAGCATCAGCAGCAATCCGAACTTGTGACGCAGCAGAAGCCGCAGGTACTCCTTGGCATCACTGGTGGCCGGAACGGTCGCAAAGCCTTGCATGGGGGCGCCGGAATACGGTTGATTCAGTGTCTTCATTCGAAGTGCTCGTCCGTCCGGGCAGGCCGGTGCGGGTGGTTCGAGTATAGTCGGCATGGCGGGCTAGCCCGCTGGCGTGTAGTCGGTACGGCTATGACTGCTGTTGGAGATGCAGGAATACAGCGATGTTGTTGTTATCGTCCGTGTAGACGCTTTTGTGATGCTGCACTCGTCCGAGCCGTTGATTGTAGCAATGGAGACTGCCGCATTTGTGACGTTGTATAGAGAAGCCCTCGGGCGACGGCGCTGCAACGACCGTTTCATGACATGGCTCGACACCCTCGGCGGGCAAATCGCTCGTTTGTGAAAATTCGACAATCACGTCTTGTTCATGTGCTTCTCGTCGTTGTGGCGTGGGTGATCCTGTCGTTCGGCATCCCACTTTTCGTGCCGCCGCCGGCCGCTGTGGGTCTCGAATCTCCACCGCGTGAGGCCTCATCCGTCGAGTATCTGGTCGATGACAGCTGGCTCGACGATTCCGGCTCGCGACAACTCTCACAAACGATCTTCGACCGGGTAATCGACCTTGTCGGCGGGGCGGAGCGGTTGATTCTCATCGACATGTTCCTGTTCAACGACTGGCAAGGACCTGAGCCTGAGCGCCATCGGGCACTGGCCGACGAGCTTGCCGAGGCACTGCGACAGCGTGTGCGTGAACGGCCCGAGCTGCTCGCGGTGCTCGTTACCGACCCGATCAACACTGTCTATGGCGGTCTGGCATCGACTCGTCTGAACTCGCTCGAAGCGGCAGGCGTCAATGTGGTGGTGACCGATCTCATTGCCCTGCAGGACAGTAATCCGCTATGGTCGGGGTTCTGGCGCTGATTCGTCCGTCCGTTCGGCAACGCGCCCGCTGACACGCTACCCAATCCGCTCGGCCCCGGTCGCGTGTCACTCCGCAGCTGGCTTGCGCTCGCGAATTTCAAGGCAAACCATCGCAAGCTGATCATCGCCGACAATCAGACAGGCCAGCTACAGGCACTGGTGACGTCTGCCAATCCGCATGACGGCAGCAGTGCCCACCGGAACACGGCGCTGCTCTTCGATGGGCAGGCGGCAAGCGATCTGCTCATGGCGGAATCGGCCCTGCTGTCGCTCTCGTCGGCAGAGTCCGTCGTCGCCGGAATCGACGAGCGCATGGCCGAGCTCGTCGGGACGGGGCAGAGCGATCCGGAGGCGGCCAACCTTGCTGGCGCAGCCGTTCCGGGCGGGATGCCGGGTGAGTTGCCGGTGGCGCATGCCACCGTGACGGCCATCATACAAATACTTGGCGAAAGCCGGATTCACGACGCGGCTGTCGATCTGCTCGAACAGGCTGCCAGTGGCAGTCGCGTCGATCTTGCCATGTTCTACCTGAGCGACCGGCATATCGTCGCTGCGCTAGGGCGCGCCGCATCCCGTGGCGCTGACGTACGCGTGCTGCTCGACGTCAACCGGGATGCTTTCGGCCGAGCCAAGAACGGCGTACCCAATCGGCCCGTGGCCGCGGAACTCGTTGCGGCGGGTGTTTCCGTCCGCTGGTGCGAGACGCTCGGTGAACAGTGCCATGCGAAGCAGCTGCTGCTGGACGACGGGGAACGTGTCGCTTTGCTGCTCGGGTCGGGCAACTACACCCGACGTAACCTGCATGATCGAAATCTCGAGACGAATGCGCTGCTGAGTGTGCCCTCGACTCATGCTCTGGCTGTAGAGGTGCGTCAGCATTTCGATCGATTGTGGAACAACCCTGACGGGCGTACGTATTCAAGTGACTATGCAAGCTACGCAGACGAGAGACTTTGGCTGACGCTCCAGTACCGAGTCATGGAAGCAACGGGCCTGTCAACGTTCTGACAACGCGTCGACATCGCCGCGTCGACGCAGCAGATCGACGCAGCAGGATGACAGTCCTGCAGGTCGGGATAGCCGCTCTGGTCCTGACCGGCGCGATCGGCTGCGACAGTGGCGAACGTGCGCCGGAACTGGCCACGGATTCGCCGATGCGCTTGCTTGCCGACGCGGTCGATCGATTCGCCCTATCGGGCGATGTCGAGGGCGAAATCGCGAGGTGGGCAAGACACGACATCGGTTTCCGGCCCGAGTCGCCAGTCGAGTCGATCGAGCTCATGGCACTGTTGAGCGATACCGGCGGGCAGCCGGTCTCCTTCTGGTACCGGATCGATCGCCTGACGCTGCCGTCGACTCGCGGCACGAAGGCTGTGCCGGCGCAAGCGGGTGAGGATTTCCGTGCCGCCGCCTTGATCCGCTCGTCCGCGCTGCAGGCTTCCGCAGAGGCGCTCGAACGCCGTGATTTCGTCGAACGCGCGACGCTCGGGCTGGCGAGCTACGACGATTCCTCGCTGCAGGTTCGTGATGTCGAATTGACGCTTGCGAACGGGCAGGACCCCGCCAGGCCGTGTAGTGGTAGCTATCAATTGAGGGACGTACTCGGCCTGTCACTTCGCTTCACCCGTGACCTTTGTGCAACCACCCTGCGTGCCGGTGACTATCGCATCGCCACGGTGCCTCTGCCCGAGGTTCAGGGAGAGGTTCACCTTGACGGCAGGACACGAACGGTCACTGGACGCGGCTGGGCGCGCCAGCTGCGTGGCATCCGACCTCCACTTGCCGGGGGAGCGGTGATCTTTGATCGACTGCTGCTGACGCTGGACGGTGTCGGGCAGATCGATGTCCTGCGCAGCCGGCGAGCAAGCGGCAGCGGCCCCGTCCAGGCCACTGCAGTCTTTGACGACAGTCGCGGTGACGACGCTGCAGACGCTGCCATCGAATGGCTCGATGCGAATGATGGCGATAGCGCGGCCTGGCGACTGGTGGAGCCGACGCGTGACATCGATATCGAATTGATGCCTGTGGTCGCTACCGGATCGACGCATGATCTGCCGGGAAGCGCCCGGGGCGGACCGACGTCAGCCGGTTCGAGCTTGCGTGCTGCGGCTTTGCCCGGCCCGGCCTCGCTCGACTCGACCTGGCGCGGCGCGGTGAGGGCAAAGGGCTCACACGAAGGTATCGGATTTGTCGAAATCAGCCTGCCAGACACTGCGGAGGCCGAGGGGCTTGAATGATTGAATCGAGGCGTACATCGACGAGAGCATCACCGAGAGAATTAACGAGTACTTCCAAGGGGCGAGGCACTGGATGCTTCCGTTCGCGCAGCAGGGCGGGCGCTGCCTGCGCACTGCTGCTGGCCCTCGCTGCCTGCGCTGAGGACACGGCTGAAAACAAGGCTGATCCGGTGGTGGATAACGCGCCGATCAGTACGTCGGCGTCGTCATCGAATTCATCATCGACATCGACATCGACATCGACATCGACATCGACATCGACTTCGACTTCGACATCGACTTCGTCATCGACGTTGACGGCCGGCGCAACGGCTGGCGTGAGGACCGACAATCCGCCTGCGACGGTGGCTGCGCCCGGCACGATTCCGTCGTCGCCGCAGCGACCAGGCGATCCTGTCGAGGGCCGTCGAGCGCTGGTTGAAGAAGCCTATGTCGAGTGTGGTCTGCCAACGCGGGTCGTCCGCAGCCTGTTGGCTGACACCGAAGTCGTGGCACTGCCCGACAGAGAATCCGCCGCAAGCGGCTTGCCCTATTCGCTCAATGTCAGTATCGATGCGGCAGGCGTCGAACTGGCGACGAGCAATTGCCTGACCTGCCATGCCACCCCGTTGTTCGGCGAACTGGTCATCGGACTCGGCAATGAATTCGCCGATTTCACGGGAGATCCATCGGTACCGGTCGAGCGGGCCGGTGCGCTGGTGCGTGGGCCTCTGGAGACAGCGACCTGGGAACGGTATGCCGATCGGGTCGCCGCCATCGCGCCCTTCATGCAGATGCGAACGGTAGGCGTCAATCCTGCCAACAATCTCACCTTTGCATTGATTGCACGTCGTGACGCCGAGACCAACGCCTGGCTGGATTCACCGTCATTGGCCTTGCCGCCGAAGGACCCGCCGCCGGTCTCGGTTCCGCCGTGGTGGCGCATGGCCAAGAAGCATGCCATGTTCAATCTCGGTGAAGGTCGCGGCGATCACGCCAGGTTGATGATGTCGGCATCGATGTTGTGCACCGACTCCATCGATGCGCTGGAGACCATCGACGCCTACGCGCCTGATGTCGCGTCCTACATCAAGTCGCTGTCACCGCCGGCCTGGCCCTTCTCGATCGAGCGCGACAAGAGCGCGGCGGGGCAGGACATCTTTGCAGCGACCTGCAGTGCCTGTCACGGGGTCTATGCGACCGATGACAACGGCGTGCGTGAGCGTAGCCGGGATAGTTATCCGAACCGACTCGTGCCGATCGACGAGATCGGCACGGATGCAACCCTGGTCGACCAGGCCTTCGATGCGCGCGGTCAAGCATATTTCGACTGGTTCAATCGCTCCTGGTATGGCGAATTGACCGCCGCGCAAGCCGGTCGAGGCTATGTGGCACCGCCCCTGGACGGAATCTGGGCAACGGCGCCGTTTCTCCACAACGGATCGGTGCCCACCGTCCGGATGCTCCTCGACAGTAGCCTACGGCCCGTGCGCTGGTACCGGCCTGCTCGCGATGCCGCTGACAAGGAAGCGTACGACCCCGCCAACCTTGGCTGGCGTGTTCTCGCCGACGATGCCATCGGGGATGTACCGCCCGAGCGGATCTATGACACCACTCGAACGGGCTACGGCAACGGCGGCCACCGATTCGGCGACCACCTCGACGACGCCGAACGCGATGCGGTCATCGAGTATCTCAAGACGCTATGAGTGCCAGTCGCTACGCAGGGTTGCGTGCAGGTGGTCTCGGGAATCTGTCTGGACCCTGTCTGGACCCTGTCTGGACCCTGTGAGAAGGCGTCCGTGGCTGGCGGCGAGATCAGGCCTGGACCGCTAGAATCAGCAGTTCGGGTCCGCACGCGCACCCCTTGCCGAGGCGTTCTTCCGTCATGCTTCTAAAGACTCCTTACCTGCTCTTCATCGGCGACGCGTCGGACGCACTGGCCGCCAAGGTGGCGAATGGTGTGAAGGACTGGCGTCCGGAATACTGTGTAGGTCAGCTCCGACTTGCCGGCTGCCAGACCAGTGTTGGCCTGGACGATCTCGATATCGAGGCCGCCTATGCGAAAGGCGCGCGTACCTTGATCGTCGGTGTGGCCAATCGGGGCGGCACCATCGGTCGTGACTGGCTCGATGTCTTCGAGCAGGCCTTGCGCGTCGGCATGGACATAGCCTCCGGCTTGCATAATCTTCTCATTGACGAACCGCGCCTTGCCGGACTCGCGAAGGAACTCGGCCGTTCACTCATCGATGTACGGATTCCCCAGAACACCTACCCCATTGCCAACGGCGAGCCTCGAAAGGGCCGACGTTGCCTTGCCGTGGGAACCGACTGTTCAGTCGGCAAGATGTACACCTCGCTCGCCATGGAGAAGAGCATGCGCGCGCGCGGCATGGCGGCCAGTTTCCGGGCGACCGGCCAGACCGGCATTCTGATCACCGGCAATGGCGTGCCACTCGATGCGGTGGTGGCCGACTTCATGGCTGGTTCCATCGAATGGCTGTCACCCGACAACGATCCCGATCACTGGGATCTGATCGAAGGGCAGGGCAGTCTCTTTCATCCGTCCTATTCAGGAGTCACGCTTGCATTGGTGCACGGCGGTGCACCGGATGCGCTGGTGCTTTGCCACGAGCCCACGCGTCAGCACATGCGTGGCCTTCCCGGTTATGCACTGCCATCGCTCGAACGCCTGCGTGATGTCTCGCTGAGCCTTGCTCAGGTGGTCAATCCCGGCTGTCGCGTGGTCGGTGTTTCCGTCAACACCTTCGCGCTCGACGCGTCTGCTGCCCGTGAAGAACTTGACCGCGTCGAAGGCGAACTCGGCTTGCCGACGATCGATCCGTTCCGGGAAGGCGCAGATCGGCTGGTCGATGCCCTCGATGCCTTGCCGCCGCGCATCGTGGCCAAGCGCGACTACGCGCCGACGCACGGGCCCGATGCATGATCGAACTCGAGATCACGCGCGACAGTTTCCCCATCGACGGCACGTTCACGATCGCGCGTGGTTCGCGCACCGTGGCCGAAGTGCTCACCGTGACCTTGCGTGCGAACGGTCATGCGGGTCGAGGTGAGTGCATGCCCTATGCGCGCTACGGTGAATCGCTCGACAGTGTCGAGACCACTGTCGAAGGGTGCCGTGGGGCACTCAGCGACGGGCTCGACAGGATAGGGCTGCAAACGCTCCTGCCTGCCGGCGCGGCCCGCAACGCGCTCGATTGCGCCTTCTGGGATCTGCAAGCCCGGGAACGTGGCGTACCGGTCTGGCAGCTCGCCGGCTTGCCGGAACCGAGGCCCCTCACCACGGCCTATACCTTGTCGCTCGAGACGCCGTCTCTCATGCAGGAGAGTGCCGCGCGCGAGGCGCGACGGCCGCTGCTGAAGATCAAGCTGGGTGGTGACGGTGTCACGGACGTCGCCCGGCTCGAAGCGGTACGTCGCGGTGCGCCGGACAGCCGACTCATCGTGGATGCCAATGAAGGCTGGACACTGGCCGACTATGAATCCCTGGCAGCGCCGATGCTCGACCTCGGAGTTGCGCTGGTCGAGCAACCGCTGCCGGCTGGTGACGATGCGGCGCTTGCCGACCGGCATCGCCCGCTGCCGGTCTGCGCCGATGAGGCTTGCCACGATCGCGGCACGCTCGATGCCCTGGTCGGACGCTACGACCTCATCAACGTGAAGCTCGACAAGACGGGTGGGCTGACCGAGGCGCTGGCGCTCGTCGATGCCGCGGAAGCCGCCGGATTCGGCATCATGGTCGGTTGCATGGTGTGCAGTTCGCTGGCGATGGCGCCGGCGATGCTGGTAGCCCAACGTGCCGACATCGTCGACCTTGATGGGCCATTGCTGCTGGCTGGCGATCGTGCCTCTCCGCTACGCTATGAGGGCAGTATGGTGCACCCTGCGACGCCTGCTCTCTGGGGCTAGTGAATGGGGCTAGCGAATGGGGCTAGCGGAAGCCCACTCGAGCCGCGTCGACGCGATGATGACGCGCTCGTCGGTATCAGGTCGATGCACCACCTGCCTGCCCCGGGGATCGGATTGAGAGTACGATTCGGGGTATGGAAAAGATACGGATTGCGACTCGCAAGAGTCCGCTCGCGCTGTGGCAGGCAGAGGACGTCAAGCAGCGCCTCGAGGTGCTGCATCCCGCGTTGACGGTCGAGCTGGTGACCATGACGACGCGCGGCGACGTGCTACTTGACAGCCCCCTCGCCAAGATCGGTGGCAAGGGGCTCTTCGTCAAGGAACTCGAAGTGGCGATGCTCGAAGGGCGTGCCGACATCGCCGTGCATTCGGTCAAGGATGTCCCGGCTACGCTACCTGACGGGCTTCACATATCGACCATTCTCGCGCGAGAGAATCCGCACGACGCTTTCGTCTCGAACAAGCATGCCGGTTTCGACGAGCTACCCGCGGGTGCGCGTGTCGGCACCTGCAGTCTGCGCCGTCAGTCGCAGGTGCTCGCGCGCCGCCCGGATCTCGAGATTCTGCCGCTGAGAGGGAATGTCAACACGCGCCTGGCGAAACTCGACGCCGGTGAGTACGACGCCATCATTCTCGCGGCAGCCGGGCTGATTCGCCTGGAGATGCGCGAGCGGATCCGCTCCGAGATCTCGACTGAAGTCAGTTTGCCGGCAGCGGGTCAGGGCATTGTCGGTATCGAGAGCCGGGAAGGGGATGCGGCGGTCAGGGAGTGTCTTGCCGGACTGCATCACGCTGAAACAGCCATTCGCGTGGCAGCGGAACGCGCGGTCAGTGCTCGTCTCGATGGTGGCTGCCAGGTCCCGATCGGGGCCTTCTCTGTGCTTCTGGACGGTGACATCACTTTGCGCGGGCTGGTCGCCTCGCCCGACGGAAAGACGCTCGTGCAAGAGACAATCAGCGGCACTGCGGCTACGCCGGAGGCCGCGCATGCCCTGGGCGTCACGCTGGCCGAAAGGCTGCTCGCCAACGGAGCTGAACGCATCCTCAACGATCTCGGTTTGTCGCCAGCGCCGCTCGAGTCGATGTCGACGGTGTTCAGGCCTGACGAAATGACGACAACGGACGCGGACTGACTGCAAGCGAGTTCCAGCGGCGTCCCGTGAGACGCCCGGCCGATCACACGGTCGGACTGCTGGCCGCCGGGTTTGCCTTTACGGTCTGGGGCTTCTTCCCGCTCTTCTTCAAGCAGCTCGACGCTCTGCCACCGGCGGAGATTCTCGCCTGGCGAATCGTCTGCTCGTTCCTGACGCTGGCGACGGTCATGGTATTCGTGCCGGGGCCTCGACGGATCCTGGCGCAGATGCGCGCACACAGGCACTCCTGGCTGGTATTTGCTGCCGCCATCCTGATTTCCGTCAACTGGCTGATCTTCATCCACGCCATCACCCATGAGCAGATTCTCGAGTCGAGTCTGGGCTACTTTCTCGTCCCGATCGTCAATACCGCGCTCGGCATGGCCTTCTTTGCGGAACGGCCGGATCGATGGCGACAGGCGTCGATGGTGATGGCAGCCTGCGGCATGGGCGCCGTATTCGTCGTGGCCGATACGGCCCCATGGATATCTCTCTCGCTGGCTGCAAGCTTCGGGCTGTACGGTGCCGTGCGCAAGGCGGTCGATCTGGATAGCGCGACAGGCTTGTTGTGCGAGACCACGCTGTTGGTGCCGATTGCGGTGCTGTACCTGGTGGCTTTCGGCACCGCGCCATCGGAAGTGCCGGATGTAACGCGCCACTGGCTCATGGCGTCAGGGGTCCTCACCCTGGTGCCACTCTTCGCGGTCGTCGTTGCCGCCAGGCGTATCGAGATGGGCACACTCGGTTTCTTTCAATACATCACGCCTGTGATGCATTTCGGACTGGCTGTCTCGATCTATGGCGAAACGCTTGATCTGGCGCGGCAGCTCGCCTTCGCGACAACGCTCTGCGCGGTCGGGTTGTGGATGGCGGGTGCGGAAGCGGAACGACGACGACGGCACACGCGCGAGTAGCTACTCGCTGGTAGCCGCAGCCGCGAAGTTGCCGAGCGCGCCGGCAACCTTGGCGAAGACTTCGTCACAGCCTTCCGATGCGTGTCGGGCCTTCAGGTACACAGGGTCGTTGTAGCCCAGGTGCACGTCACCGTTTTCATCCTCCCAGACGAGCATCTTCTGCGGCAGGTCGATCGCGATGCTCTGACTGCATTGCATCAACGGGGTACCGACCTTGGGGTTGCCGAAGATCATCAGCTGTGTGGGTCGAAGTTCCATTTCGGCCCGCTTGGCGCCGTCGGCATGGTCGACGCGCGCAAAGATGTTCATGCCCTTCTCTTCGAGAACGGCAGCGAGCTTGTCCATGGTTGTGGTGACGTCGTTTGCGCTCGGCAAGACGATCATGCCGTCCTGTGCTTGTGCATTGCCGGCAAGGCCCAGCGTTGCCAGAAGCATCGCGATGGCGACAGGGTTTTTCATGGGGTCAGGTCTCGTGTTTGATGTGCCGGTCAGTTTGACCTGGCAAGTGAACTGGGTCGCGTTCAGCAGTCGTTGGACGGCCGCCCCCGCGGGTTGCGACAACGTGCATCTTCACACGTTCCGTCGCAGATGCAATCACTTGACCTCGCTTGAGTGCGGTATCGAGCACATGTCATCATCCGGCGTCTGGTAAACGGGACGGCTGAGGTGAGCGACAAGCGACGTGGACGTCATCACCCGGCGAACGCCAATTCGTCCGACGGGCGACATGACGGACAAGTTGCCGGGCGAGGTGACGGTCACATTGGAGTCCAGGTTGAGGGGCGGGTTGAGGGGCGGGTTGAAGGCGAGGCCGACCGTGTCGAAGGCAAGGCCGACCGTCAGGTAGACAGACCCGCGCAGGTCAGCGGCTTGCAGATCGGCGTCGATGTGGGCGGCACCTTCACCGATCTGATCGTCCTCGACCCTGCCAGCGATACCGTACGATTCGCCAAGGTGCCGAGTACCTTGAACAATCAGGCTGACGGCGTTCTGGCCGCCCTCGATGCGGCAGCGGTCGACCTCTCTGATGCGGTATCGATCGTACACGGCACCACGACGACGACCAATGCCGTGCTCGAACGAAAGCTTGCGCGCACCGGCTTGATCACGACCCGTGGTTTTCGGGACATTCTGGAACTTGGCCGTCGGACGCGACCTTCCCCCTACGGCATGCAAGGCAAGTTCGAGCCGCTGATACCGCGCGATCGCCGCATCGAGGTGAGCGAACGGCTCGATGCGGCGGGCAGGGTCCGTACGCCACTCGATGAAGCCGACGTACGGCACGCGGTGGAGCGCTTGCTGGCGATGGGCTGCGACGCACTCGTCATCCATTTTCTGCATGCCTATGCCAACCCTGAGCACGAACGCCGGGCCGCTGCCATTGCCCGCTCCCTCTGGCCCAACGCCCACGTCACAGCAGGGCATGAGCTCTTGTCCGAGAGCCGTGAGTTCGAGCGCGGCGTGACGGCGGCGGTCAATGCGTCGGTGCAGCCCTTGCTCGCGCGCTATATCGATCGTCTCGTCGATCAACTCTCGGCACGGGGCTATCGTGGCGAGTTGTTGGTGGTCAACGGCAACGGCGGCATGGTATCAGCGTCGAACGTCGCACGCGAGGCGGCGAAGACCGTCATGTCCGGCCCGGCCTCCGGAGTCATGGCGGCGGCCTGGACCGGCGCGCGAGCGGGGCGCCCGAACCTGATTACCTATGACATGGGTGGCACGTCGACCGACGTCGCGCTGATTCGCGCGGCGCGGCCCTCGGTCACGAACGAGACCGAACTGGAATACGGCATGCCGATCCATGTGCCCATGGTCGACGTGCGTACCATCGGTGCCGGAGGTGGCTCGATCGCTCGCATCACAGCGGGCGGCTTGCTGACGGTCGGACCGGACAGTGTCGGTTCCGACCCCGGACCGGTCTGCTACGGCCGCGGCGGTACGGAGCCGACACTCTCCGATGCCAACGTCCTGCTCGGTCGGCTCGATCCGATGAGTCTGCCGTCTGTGGACGGGGCTTCGGCAGCCCGACAGATCATGGAGGCGCTGCATGCGATCTTCGCCCGTGAACTCGGTGAGCCGCTCGGACTCGACGCCGTGGCCGCCGCCGCAGCCGTCGTTCAAGTTGCCGACACGCGCATGGCGGGAGCGGTGCGCATGGTCTCGGTATCGCTCGGCGTCGACCCACGGGACTTCTCCCTGTTCGCGTTCGGTGGCGCAGGGCCATTGCACGCGGCATCGATTGCACGCGAACTTGCGATCCCGTCGGTACTCGTGCCGCCACGACCAGGTATCACCAATGCGCTGGGATGTCTGGTTGCCGAATTACGGCATGACTTCGTCGACACCATCAATCGACCGCTCGATACGCTGGACGAGAATGTCGTTCACGAACGATTTGCGGCACGCATCGCTGAAGGGCGTGAGCGGGTGGCGACGCAGAGCGACAGTCTTGTCGGTATTCGGCTGGAACTCGCGGTCGACATGCAGTTCGTCGGTCAGACGCACCTGCTGCGCGTGCCCATCGATACCCCGACGCCCGATTCCCGAACATTGCAAGTCGCGTTCGAGCGTGCGTATCACGAGCGCTTCAGAGTATCGCTGGACGATATTCGCGCCAATCTCGTCAACGTGGCCGTCTCGGTGATCGGTGAACGCCGCGAGCAGAACCTTTCGGGGCTTCTGGATTCTGCCGACCGGGCGACGACACTCGCGGAAGCCTGCATTGGTGAACGTGACGTCTTCATCGACGGTCAGTTGTTGGCGACGCCGATCTATCGGCGCGAACGCCTGCCGCTGGCGACCCAACTCGACGGCCCGGCAATCATCGAACAGATGGATACCACTACTCTGGTGCCGCCTGCGGCACAACTGGAAGTTGACGATCAGGGTAATTTGATATTGCAAGTCGAAGCCGTCAAGGTCGAGCATGGACCGCCCGGGGTGTTTCCGAATGAAGGCGCGCAACGCGGTGCGGGCGGGTAGTTACGTGGCGGGTTTCGGTGTCGAAGACCGCAGAAATTCCGGGGTCGCTACCGACGGATACGTCGCGAGTGAAGCGGTGGGCAAGCTCGACGCGGCTCAGCAGAACGTCGATGATCTTCGACATGGATATATTTGGCTGCGGCATGCACCCTGTCTATAGTTGATAACCGGGAGGGTTGTGCCGCATTAAGTGAAAGAAATCCAGCGCTTTTGCATTGATTTCGGTCTAAAGTGACCGCTGAATTCGTCATCGTGACCAGAGATTTCGGCAATACGGCCGAAGTCGGTCATCATCGATTGAAACAGACGGTTACGTTGCGCCGAAACTGTCGGTCACGTTCAGCTGAACGAGCGGTCAAGAATAAAAACGCATCCGATCCGTCGCAGGCAGTAGTCAGCCAATGGCACGGCTGGGAACATTTCGCCCAAAAGGTCGACGACTACTGTGACTTTTGTGGTTCAAGCTAAGGCTGTCCGAGCGGCGGGTCGAGCAGAAGTCGTTCCGCCCGACGTGATTACGCTCACCGCTGCAGAAGCGCCACGATCTCGTCATGCCCAAGCCGTTCTGCGATCTCCCGGGCCGTAGTATCGACATTGCTCATCATCTCCGGATCAGCGCCGAACCGTAGTAGTTCCACCACGGCCTCGACATCGTTGTTGTTGGCCGCCCACATCAGCGCGGTGTATCCCCGAAGTCGCCCGCGAATGTCGATGTTTGCACCCGCCTCCACCAAAGGAGCGACAAACTCAACCCTGCGGGAGGCGACCGCCTTGACGAGCGGCGCGTCGCGTGTGCCACCCTCGTCCGGATCGACACCCATATCGAGAAGTAGCTCAGCGAGCTCGAGATGGCCGTTCTGCACCGCCATGTAAAGCGGCGTAGGCCCGTCCCCGGGTGCGCCGAGCAGATTCGCTCCGGCATTGACTAGTACCGTCGCCACCTCGAGCGTACCGTTCTGTGCGGTGAAGGTCAGCGGCGTGAAGCCCCGTACCTCGAAATCGAGAGGCGCGCCGGCATCGATAAGCATCTCGACGATGTCCACGCGATTCTTGGTGGCCGCGCTGTGCAACGCCGTCCAGTTGTCCGCCCTAGCCGTCCGCACGTTCGCACCGGCGTTCAGCAGGTTGCTGACCACCTCGCCGTGGCCATTCTGCGAAGCGATCATCAGTGGTGTCCAGCCGTCCTGCATCCGACGGTCGACGTTCGCTCCCGCCTCGACAAGCGCTTGGACTACCGACTCGTGTCCGCGCTGAGCGGCAAACATCAGCGGTGTCCAGCCGTCTCTCTGGCGCCCGACGTCGGGCTCCTCTCCCGTCGCAAGCAGATTGAGCACTTCGTTGAGATCGCCTCTATTTGACGCGATCATCAACGGTGTATCTCCGGGTTGCGGACTGATGGGCCCCGTCGGGTCTATACCCACATAGCCTTCGTTCTCTGCAAGTTGGGTAACTGTCGAAAATATATTATCTTCGGCCTCAGCGTAGGTAATAAAAGCGAAATTCGACTCAAGCCCAAATACACGCTTCGTTGCTTCCGCGAATGGGTCGCTGCGATTAATTCCCTGCGGAGCCAGTTCGAAGAAGTCTTCCGGTATATCGCTTGTGACAGGCGTCGTCGTGGGCGAAATTGCAATGAGATCGTCCTCACTAGTTTCGTCAAGCGCGTACAGAAGTCGTACGACATTCAGCGTTATAATGTCGTCAACGCTCCTCGCGGGAGACATGTCCAAGGGGGTGATATAGTAAGGACTGCCCCCTTTCTCGAATGGGCCCTGTGCCGTCAGATCCGCGCTTGGCAAGTCCAGAGTTCCAATGGAAAATATGACTGTCTCATCCGTGTTTCGCGCTTTAAAGAAACCTCCCGGTCCAGTAACACCTTTCATTCCGCTTTCTATTGTTCGATAGGCCACACCCTCCACGGGCGCCGATCGAAAATACCAGCTGTTGGTCCAGAAATCGGACCCCGACCCCGACGAACTACACGCGGCTTGAAAGACTGACGTGATAACCATGACACGAAGCAGAATCTTGAGGGCAGGTACCGGCATTGCTTTCACCATGATTGTAGCTTTCAATCTCAGAACCTCACACGCACGGACCGAGCAACATGGGTATACAGAAGCGAAGGCTCGTGTGCTTTCGAAGGATATCCTACGGTGTAAAACATGGATCAGTATTCTCTTAGCCAAGCTGCAGCGCGCCAGTGCACGACCACGTTAGCTTGCGCAATCTCCCAGCGCATGGTCGCCATCGATTCGGTTACGAGAGCAGTCCAGAGGGTGGGGCTCGATCGTCGACCGGTGCCCGATCGGTAACCCATTCCAGCCCCACCGTCTAATCCACTTTCTCAACGCGGGTTGATTCAGTCCGAAAACTTCAACATCATCGACAGAATCAATCGTTGAGACAAGGCTTTAACGGGTGAATATGTTGCGATAGAACTATCCTGGCTAACCGCGTTCAGTAAGGCGAACCCGATTGCGCAGGTGACGCACGTTGTGTGAGTATCAGCCTATCGACCTGACTACCACAAAGCCACTATATAAAAGGAGAGTCAGGAAACTACCTTGATCTATGGGAACTTCTAGAAACCGCGTCCAGCCCGCCCCAATATATCGTTGTTGTTTCGCTACTGTCACGCACTGCCACTGCCCATGTCCCCCGAGCCCACCGTTGTGGATATTCGCCTCGTTCTGCTCGAGAAGCTCGCCGACCTTCTTCCGCGCTTCGATCGGCTGATCGACTGGGAGAGCTTCCGCCCCGGGCCGGAGAATCACGCACGCCGAGAGCGCCGCGATCAAGGCTGGGGAGACACCCGCAGGGTGTGAGGACAAGCTTGACGCAGTGCTGCGCTAGAAGGATATCGAGGCGCGCTGGACGAATAAGCGTGGGCGGAGACTTTGGCTGCAAGAACCACGTCTCGGTGGACGTGGCGGGGAAGTTCGTGCGCCGCTAAGTCGTCAGCGGCGCGGCCACCCAAGATTTGTTGGTGGTGTGGGAGTTGCTGGATGGGCGGAACATAAATGCCTCGGTGTGGGCCGACTCGGCGTACCGCTCCGAGGCGTACGAGCGGCTGCTCCAGCGGCGCACCTGTCGAATCCAAATTAGCCACTAGGGGCAGGTGAGGCGCCCGTTCGGGCAGTATCAGAAGGCGGCAAACCGCACGCAGGCAAAAGGGCGGAAGCGTGTCGAGCACGTGTTCGCCGATCAGCAGTCGATGGGCGAGAAGCTCGCTCGCACGATCGGACTGGGGCGAGCGAGGATGAGGGTCGGGCTGACGAATCCGGCGGGAAATCTGCGGCGGCGGGCGGCGGTGCTGGCGTGAGCAGGGAGGCAGCGAACGGGATCGGCACCGGGGCGAGCACACCAGCGAGCTCGGCGAGGGCGATCGACATGAGCGACGTGAGTGCACCGGGTGCTCGATACCTTCTCCGATGGAAATTGGTGACATGACGCTCGCTCAGGGTGGAAAGTCCAATCTGGCTCGGGGTCATGCCTGCTCTTCAATTGATAGAAGGCTCACTATCCGTCGGGTGGTTCCGGAAGAACGCTCTCCCGAGGCCACCCGACGTCCAGGCAACAATAGCGAAGGAACAGGGTGGGCGACGTCGACAGACTGACGCTGGATCACCACAGCTTCGCGCGCTTGCGCCTTGGCGCTGTCAAACGCGACTCGGTTGGCCGCAGGCAAGGGTACTGGCGCTGATTAAAACGCTCAAGCGGATGGATTGCGAAATGTGTTCTATTGGGGCCAGTTTCTCCGCAGCGCTCTGGTACGCGGCAACGATGGGCGGTCGTTGAAAACGTTGTGGTTGTCAGCACGCGGACGCCCGGCATGACCAGGCGGGTGCTGTTGGGCTACTTTGGCAAAGTCGATACCACCTTGCGTCGGTGAGATTTCAGAGAAGGTCATAGGATCTCGACAAATCAGGCGGTCGTGGGCATCATGCGAACACTACGGATCTCTATGAGGCCTTCTGGTGCTACTCCCATCCATTCTCGAGGAGGCAGAGATGCTCGAACTTGGTCCGAGCGCGCTAGGTAGAAAAGCATCACGGATATGGCGCTAGTTTCGTGTTCCGTCTCGCTTGCTGCGCCAGTACCTCGCGGCTGCGGGTTTCGATGCCGGGAATACGCCGGTTCAGGCACTGCCTAAGCAAAGCACTGAGCTCGTGCTCGACCGCGGCCAGTCACCTGCCGCGTCTCGGCGCGAAGACGAACTCTAGCCTCGCGAGCAGCGCTCCTGCCTGTGCCGGTTTGGTGGCTAGGGAGGCTAGCCGCATGTGGGCATTCCGGCGTTTATGCCTGTGGAGAGCAAGGAACGTGTTCAGAGTTCCTTCGATTCACAGCGATGAACGACGAGAAGGATCGTCAGTTCACCGGTTGGCATGTCTTGCTTTCTTTCTTGGAGCCCGTCGAGAGCATTGTTCCGGGCTCGTGCTGCTCAAGGGCCTCGTTCTCGCGTTGCTGACCGCTTCGAGTGCATCCTTTGCGAGCACGCGAACGGATTCACCAAGGTTCGTACCGCAGTTGGAAATCACCAGCTTTACTCCCCGTTCGGTTGCACTTGCCGGCACCGCAGGCCTGCTTGTGGTTGCGAACAATGACGGAAGAGTCGACGTTCTCGACGTGTCTGATCCGAGTCGACCTCAGAAGCTTTCCGAGTTTTTCGCGGGAGCTACTTCGATTGCCGTGTCATCCGGCGCTGGGGAAAGTCGAATCGCGACTGGAGCCGACAACGGTACGGTACGGCTTTGGGCGCTCGACGGAAAGCCACTCGGTCCGCCGTTCGTGCATGACGCCGGCGCGGTGCGAAGTGTGGCGCTCTCGCCAGACGGTAAACGGATAGCCGTTGGGGGCACGAACGGTGCGGTGCGTCTGTGGACACTAAACGGAGAGTCCGTCGGTCCGCCGTTCGTCGGGCACGATGGTGATGTACGAAGTTTGCAGTTTTCCGTGGACGGCACAAGAGTTGTTTCTGGCGGGGACGACGGCACGGTCCGGCTGTGGACGCTCGATGGCGAGCAGGAGCATGATCCTCTTGGGGTTCATCAGGGTTCGGTGTGGAGCGTGGCGTTCTCGCCTGACGGAATGCGAATCGTGTCTGGTGGTGAGGATGGTACTGTGCGACTGTGGTCGCGTGACGGCGAGTCGCCCGGTTCGCCGTTCTCGGGACACGATGGCGCAGTACGAAGCGTGGCGTTTTCGCCTGATGGAAAGTGGATCATTTCCGGGGGGGCCGACGATAAGGTACGGCTGTGGACACTCGACGGATCGTCGATCGGTTCGCCCCTTCAAGGTCACGGTCGCGGTAAGGCGGTAAGGAGTGTGGCGTTTTCGCCCGACGGACGGTGGTTCGTCTCGGCAAGCGCAGACAATTCAGTGCAGCTTTGGACGCCCACCGCAGAGTCGGTGGGTATTCCGTTCGATGGCCATGACGGTTGGGTGTCGAGCGCGGCGTTCTCGCCTGATGGCGAACGAATCGCTTCGGGTAGCCACGACGGCACTGTACGACTGTGGACGCTTGACGGCAGACCGATTGGACCACCGCTCAAAGGCCATATGGCGGAGGTGTCGAGTGTAGCTTTTTCGTCCGATGGGGCACGAATCTATGCCGGGGGCCGCGACGGTTCGGTGCGGCGGTGGAGAATCGGTGGAGAGCCAATCGGTACACCGATTGTGGACCACGGCGACGCAATACGAAGCATTGCACTCTCTCCCTACGGAACAACGATCGCCACGGGGGGTGAAGACGGAGCAGTGCGATTGTGGACCATGGACGGCGAGCCGGTGGGTACGCCGTTCGACGGCCATAAGGACTGGGTGTTGAGTGTGGCATTCTCACCCGATGGCGAGCGCATCGTCTCGGGGGGAGCCGACGACTCGGTACGGCTGTGGACACTCGATGGCGAGCCGGTGGGCAAGCCTTTCGAGGGCCACGAGGATTGGGTGAGGAGTGTGGCGTTCTCGCCTGACGGAGAGCGAATCGTATCCGGCAGTGAGGACGGCACGGTGCGGCTGTGGTCACTAGACGGCGAGTCGCCTCGTTCGCCGTTCCCGGGTCATGATGACGCGGTGCGAAGCGTGGCGTTCTCAGCGGACGGTAAGTGGATTGTCTCAGGAAGCCGTGACAGCACCCTACGATTGTGGACGCCCCACGGTGAGTCGATTCGCCCGCCGCTTCGAGGCTACGATGGTCATGTAGAGACAGTAGCGTTCTCGCCCGACGGAAGGTGGATCGTCTCCGGAGGCCGTGACAATAACCTGCGTCTCTGGAGGCTTGATTTCGAGCGGCTTGGTGTGCCGATCCTCGGTCGTGGTCGATTGTTTAAAAGCATCTCGCTCTCTTCCGACAGGAAGCGGATCATCACTGGAGGGAACGACGGCAAAATTCGGTTATGGGCTTTCGAGAACCAACAATCCGTCACGACCGCAATTGAAAAGCTCGACTCGGTCGAGAGCGTGGCGACATCTCCGGACGGACCACGGATTGTTTCTGGAGAGCGTAACGGCTCGGTGCGGCTCTGGACGCTCGACGGGCAGCTGGTCAGAAGCCCGTTCGAAGGCCATACCGATTCGGTGTCGAGTGTGGCCATTTCCCGGAACGGGAAGCACATTGTCTCGGGTGGCTCGGATCGAACAGTGCGATTGTGGGCCGTCGACGGCGAGCCGGTGAGTACGCCGTTCAAAGGTCATGAAGGCCGAGTGTTGAGCGTGGAGTTGTCGCCCGACGGTGAGCGGATCGTATCGGGGGGGGGCGACAACACGGTCCGGCTTTGGACACTTGGCGGCAAGCCGGGGGGCAAGGTGCTGGTGGGCCATGAGGACTGGGTGACGAGCGTGGCATTCTCGTCTGACGGAGAACGAATCGTTTCCGGCAGTGAGGACCGCACGGTACGGCTGTGGACGCACAAGGGCGATAACTGGATCGAGCGGACGCTCGGACGCCACGACAACAGAGTGTCTAGCGTTGCGTTCTCACCGCGAGGCAATCGGGTCGTCTCCGGAGGGCGCGACGGCACGGTGCGGCTGTGGACGTCTTCAGATGGTGAGCAGCATCGGATCGCAAGCTGCAACGTGACGGACGTTCAGTTCTCTGCCGAACTTGGCGAACGGGTTTTCGTCGGGTGCTCCGACCGGTGGCTCGTAGTAGATGCGCGTGCCGGCGAGGTCGTCGGAACGCTGTTTCCCACGCGGGAGGGAATCGTAGCCATCGTCCCAACCCTTGGCGTATGGTTTCCGACCGAGAACAGCCGCCGGTTCGTGCGCGAGGTGAACGAGAACCTCGACGTACGTCGCTCGCAGTTGATCGATATTGAGTCGGACGACCTCCATCTGCTTCGGCAAACGCTGCTCGACGAATGGACGTTCCGGGAGCGCATCGGCAAGTTCCTGGCCGAACTGGCCGACTCTGCACGATCCTCCTATGCCGAGCTGCACTTGTCTTTGCAGGCGTCGGTCTGGCCGGTGCTGGCCTGGATCTCGGCCGGGCTGATCGCCGTAGGTTTCTGGGTATTCGCGCCGTGGCGACTCGCCAGTTGGGCATTGCCTACGGTCGGCGCGCCGGAACCGCCTCCCTGGAAATGGCTGATCGGGATGCTCGCCTGGTACGGCTGGCTCGGTCGTACCAGACGTCCGGTGGAAAGCTGGCTCGATCACTATCGCCCGGAGCTCGAAAGGACGTGCTTTATCGAGCGAGATCCCGTTGAGACGCGGGACCGATACGGTCAGCCACTAGACGCGCTCATGGCGCCCGCATGGTTCGACAAAGAATCAAACTGTCTACTTTGGATTGTCGGTCCGGGAGGCGGCGGCAAGAGCGCGTTGGCCTTTCATCTCGCTCGCGAAGCGTTCGTCGGTCGGTCACGACGACCGATGCCGATCCTTGTCGATGAGGATTGGAACGGCGCGCTTTCCGAGCACATCGCGCGACTGCTGCGTCCTCCAGGATCCGATCGCGAACCCACCCCGCGGATGGTGGAGCGACTGGGTTCGCTCGGACGGCTGTGCCCGATCGTGGACTCGCTGAGTGAACGAACGGCAAGCGATGCCGTCTCGCGTGTGGGACAAGCGATCGCTGCTCACCATTTCCGATATGCGATCGTCACATCACGGGAGAAGCCGCTGACAGGACAGATCTGGGAGGCCGTGCACGTTGTCGAGGCTCGGCCAATCCGCCCGCAAGACGTTCCCGCCTTCGTCGCGAGCTATGTTGATGACGCTTCCGGGAGAGAGACATTGACTGCGCGAATGAAGTACCTATACGCAGACGCCTCGGGCACAGGCTCACCGAGTGCACTCTTTCTCCGTTTCGCGCTCGAGCAGATGATGGAGGGACAGGAAGCTCCATCACGACGCATTGAGCTAGTGCTGCGCTATCTGGAGGTCGCCCGGAGGGGGGTCGGCATCGCTGCTGAGGACTTTCAGCGCGCGGCTTGCTTCTCCGCGATCGAGGCGCTGCGCAACGAACGGCTCGCGCCCGCAGAGCTCGCGCACGAGCGTCTAGTCGGCGCGCTTAACGCGGCTGCCGACATAGCGCCGTTCAGGGACGAGACGAGAGTAGGCGTTGTGACGCCGCCGAAGACGATCGAGTTTCTCGAGTCCTGCGGAATACTGCAACGGAACCGACTAAACCATCGCCTGCAGTTTACCTACGATCCGGTTGCGGAGTACCTGACCGCGTGGAAGATCGAACAGTCGCCGGAAGGGTACGCGTCAGACGTCATGAGACGCGTGGATGCTCGGCCGAACAGCGGTCTTGCCCGCGCGTTGAGGGAGGTTCGCACGCAGGCGAACGTCCGACGATCGAGGTCTCGCGAGCGAGCGCGCGAGACCGACGATCCTCCCGTCACCCATTGACTGAGACCACCAAGAATCTGGGGGTCTACGCCACTGGCCTTCCTACTGAGCATCGAACTGATGCTACGGATCCGCAACTGGCGTGCTGGCCTTGATCGCGCGCACGACGTGTACGAACAGGAACACCTTGTAAAGCGAGACCCGCGTGACTCGATTGCCCTCGGTCACGGCGCGGCGCTCGTCGGCGAACCGGCCAAGATAGTTGACGCCAGACATCGGCTTCGAGGAAGGCCTGCGGTGCGCCGGCACCGACGGCGCCTTCGCGGTAGTGAAAGTGATCGAGAGCTGCGAGCAGATCGGACGAAGTCGCTTCGCCGCGCCGCTCGATGGTGCGCACAGTCGGACTGACCTTGTTCTGCAGCTTGATCGAGCGGCTCTCGAGGACCTTGTCGTAGTCAGCGCTGCACCTCCCGCGGACGAGCGCGCTGCGCGAATCGTCCACCGGAGACAGCGCATCGGTCGCTGTGTCTTCGGCGGGAAGCAGCAAGCGCAGCCGCGGTAGCTTAATTGCGTCGCCCGTTCCTCCTTCGTGGACGATCGCCGTTACCTCTTTGAGCACGCTCAGCACGTTCAGGTCAACCGTATCCACCAGCCAGGCGAGGCGCTCGTCGCGCTCGCGGCGCTCGACGTAGCAGAGCTCTTTGTGCTCACGCTGGCAGGTTTCGAGGTGCGCCCTGACGCTCGCCAGCAGCGTGTCGATCAGGTTGTCTTGAAGCCTCGCAAACTGCCAGGCGACGAAGGCGATGCCGTGCAGGTGACGGTCTGGATTGGAGCGCTGGTGAAGCTAGGGGAGTCGACTGCGGATGACGCCACCGGCGAAGTAGGCGATGCCCTCGCGTCCGAGATCGATCGCCTGCAGCACGTCGTGCAACTGCTCATGAATCGCCCCGCTATCGACGAGGTTGGCGACGCGGCGCGCACGGCCTTCGCCGCGGTTGACTGCGTTAGCCTCCTGAGGAGAAAAAGGCGCGGACGCGTGTCGGTGCGCCCCCATGCCGTCGGACGCGAGCAACTCGTCTAGCGTCTCGCGCAGCTCGGGGGTCAGCTCCTACTCGACGCGCTCGACCAGTTCCCGCTTGCGCCGCGCCAGGGCAGAGGCGATCAACGCCGTCAGACGATACTCGCTCGGGAGCTGAATGCGCCGCTGCGCCAAGAGATCGAGGCAGCGCATGAAGATCAGCTTCGGCCGAAGATGGATCGCGGCCATAGCCTCGATGTCGACGAGCAGCTCGGCCACGCTCTCGCGATTGAGCCGACGCATGCCATGCGCCTCGAGAATTGCGAGCTTGTGGCGATGTCGGGCGCTAGCAGCGTAGCGTTCCGGCGCGAACTGCTCCGCCGGGAGGCGAAGCTGGCGAGCGGCATGGGCGACGTCGCGCTCGCGGTAGTCGCGAGGAGGGATTAAGCGCCTGGCAGTGGCGAAGTAGGCGGCGCTGACCAGGAGGCCGATCTGCTGCGCTGGGTCCCCGACCGTTGTAGTGAGCTCAAGGAGCGAGGTGGGCAGATCGAACGCCTGGCGCCGCTCGGCGGCTTTCAGCGCTGGGGGCTTGTCGTAGGCCTCACGCTCAGTGGCGTTAAGAATGCGCAGTCTCGGCATCGTTCGCTCCCGTCGCGACGGTCGGGGCCGACGGCGCGACAAACGGGCGATTGTCACGCGACCCTTGCACGGTTGCGGTGGGGCTGGAGAAGCTCGTCGTGGCGCGGCGGCCGCCGTCCAGAGATGGGAGCGGCTTGTCCTTTGACGTTGACGCCTTACGAGCGCTACGGCGCGTCGGAATCGACGTCGCTGTCGATCTCGACCTCAACGCTGGGTCGAAGCGCATCGTACAGCGCGTCCTCGTCGATCTCGTCCGCGGCGACCGCCTCCATCAGATCGGCCACCGCGTCCGCGTCGGTGTCGACCAGGCGGTACCCATGTCGTCTGAGGAAGAACACCATCGATAGAAACGCCGTGCGCTTGTTGCCGTCGATGAACGCGTGGGCCTTGGCAATCGTCAGCGCGTAGGCGACTCCGATTCGGAGCGGGACGTTCGCGGGAAGACGTCCGTGCAGGCTATCGATACCTTGTCGTGCGTAGTCACCTTGTTTTCTACACCGTCGTGGGTGAGGTCGTGACCATTCGACGCGTGCTGCCTGCCGGCATGGACTACACGAAGCAAGTGTAATGTCAGCTGTGTCTTTTCCCGTCGCCCGTGACGCAGGCCACCCGGAACTGGAGCATTTGTTGCCGTCGATGAACGCGTGGGCTTTGGTAATCGCCAGCGCGTAGGCAACTCCGATTCGGAGCGGGTCGAATTCGAGGTCGTCGTAATGGGCGCGCTGCTCGATCCGAGCGAGCGTAGACTCGATCGGATGCGCGCCGTCCTCTTCAGACAAGTTGCCCGGTTCTAGCACTTCGTCGTGGATCTCTCGGACGAGGTCGGCGGTGAGCCAGCGAATACCGTCTAAGTCGAAGGAGCCGTCCGTGTCGGACGAGCTCACCGCTTGGCGAGCTTCCTCAGCGTCTTGCGATGTTCGTCCGCGCAGCGCTTGATCAGGTCCGAGTCCGAAGTCGGGCGCGTTTTGAGCGGGCGCATTGCGGAACCGTCGTTTCGTTGGCGACGATCGGGCTTTGAACCGGTGACCTTATCAGCTTGGGGCGGCCATGGGTCGGTCCGGCTCGAGGCGTTCGACGGGGATGCACTACTATCCTGACGCAGGGGAGGGGCGTGGCACTCAGAGTGCGACCTTGTCCAGATTCCCGTGCTTCGCGAGATGCGCCTCGATCCACTTCGGTTTACGCCCACGTCCGCTCCAGGTGACGCCGTCTTCCGGGTTCTTGTACTTCGGCGCGACCTTCCCGGACTTCTTGCCAGCCTTCCCGGCACTGGCCGCACGTGTCTTCGTGCCAACAGCCTTCAGAGCACCTCCCATGTCGGACAGCAACTCGCTGACATCGAATCCGCTTCGCTGAGCAATCGCCTTCATCTGCGCGAGCGCCGCCTTGCGCTCTTTTCCGTCCTTGGCAGCGATTGCCTTCTCGATCTTGTTCTTTTCCTTCTCAAGCTTTGCGAGGGTCCACGTTGAATAACTTGCCATAGATGCTTCAATTTCCTGCTGAGTGAGGCGAAACGGAGATACCCGCTTCACCGGCTGTTTCGAAGGACGGTAGTGTATCCACTACCTCATCCATCTTGAGTGTCGCGGAACGAGCATCCAGTCGAGACTCCGAATTTCACCGAGCGTCCTCCAGATCAAGTTCTGCCCAGAGCCAAGTGAAATCGTACCAAAAACCTGCCCCCGCAGGAATCACGGCGTCAGTATTCTCAAGTGTCTTGAGCCACATGAGCACGTCACCACGGCTGTCGGGATCGGCCGCGCACTCGCGTGGCGTGCGGTCTCCGAGCATCGGTATCGGCTCGTCGAGCGTGCGGCGATAGTGCGCGTCTAGATGATTCTGCAGAACCTCCTCGACGGCGCCTTTGCTCTCTGTGTCGATCGGGGTCGTTGGCATGGCACCGCCGGAACGGAGTGCGCCCTCCAGATTCGCGCTGGCGGTGTCGTGCACGGCAAGTCCGTTGCCGATGCGTGCCCCGAGCGCATCGCACAGGACCTCCCTGCCACGCCGAGCACGCTCTGCCGAGTTCGTCGCGAGCTCGAGATGCGTGTCATCCAGAGTGAGGATTCCGAGCACGGTCCGCTCTCGAGTGACATCGTCGTCATCGGCTGGCGCGAGCCAAGTCCAGGTAGGGTCATCGTTCGGCACTAATATGGCGAGATTCGAGAGCGTCGCCATGATCTCATTGTGTGAGGTCTTGATCGGAAACCGCACTCGCGTGGGCATCACGGCCTCTGCATCTGTATTCGCGATCTCCAGCGGCACCGCGTAGGCGCCGAGTACGCTCATTGCCCACTCGGCGAACAGCACACCCGGCAGGCGCCGATCGAGCTCGTCGGCAATCTCCTCGTCGAGATCCTTCGGTACCGAATCGATCTCGCCATCGGCAAGCATGATGTCGTAGATCCCGCGTATCTCGTTCGGTACGTCCTCAAGAGCTTGCTCGACGCGGCGTGCGCTCTCGGGAGAGTAGGACAGGACGGCGCCAGCAAACATGCGTGTCCCACCGACGGTGATCACTCGTGTGGCGAGCGCGTCGTATACGTGTACTGACTCGCTACCGGATTGCTCCTGCACCCGAACTGTCTTGCCGTCGACGCCGTACGGTCGGATGTCGATGGAACGACCGGACTCAACCGCGACGACTTCCCACAGGGCGATTTCAGAGGTGTTGAGTGCCTGCAGGTATCGCCGACCTCCGGGCTTCTCACGCCAGCCCCGTGCCGCAAGATAGACATCGACGAGGCTCTTGCCCTCGTTGTTCCAGTGCACCGTCGCGGTTTCCTCGAATGCGAATGCGAACGCCATCTCTGCATGCGGCCCTTCAAGGACCGCGGCGACGACGTCGTTCAAGTCTCGCCCGAGAGCCTCTGCGACGGGTGCGAAAAGCTCGTCGAAGAGCTCGTACTCGCGGCTCGTCCAGGGCTCGGTCTTCGCCGCGTAGTCCACCAGGTGACGAATTGCAGCGCCGATCTCGTCGCGCGTCTTCTTGCTGCTCATCTACCGTTCCGTTGTCGCATCGTCCGGGGACAATATTAGCCGTCCGCCGGAAATCGGGGCAGCGCTTGTCACGTTCTACACCACCGAGATCGGTGTGACGAACCGGCGGGTTCTCTAGAAGACGGGGTTTGTCCGCCGCCGCCAGTTTGCACGAGCGCCGATCTAACCCACTGGTTTGAATGTCTTTACTATCCCTAAGTCGCGTATAGGACGAGCGATGCAGAAATGCTCGAAACAGGCTTGGTGCAAAAATACCCGAATTCCTCGGTCGCCCCGACGGGAGGAAAGGGGAATGATCACACGGCAAGCCCAGTCTTCTGTCGCTGTCGGCTCCCTGTGGGGTGGTGCGAGCTTGCACGACGAACTGCTACCGCTGCTCCAACCGCATTGCAGCGAGGTAGCCATATTGCGAATCTTCATGCTGCTCCTTCAGATACTCGAACAGCGTGTAGGCGTAACTACTCAGCCCGATCAGACGGTCGCCGGATTGAAAGGCTGGCCATGGAAGCAGTCGCGTAGCGATCCGAGCACATGCCGGCCTTGTTTTTTCGCCGTCGAGATGTAGCCTCGGATGCGACAGAACATGTCGGCCCCTTCGCTGGATCGGAAGCAGCCGGAGACTTTCTGTTTGACCTTGACCATCCGGACGTCGCGTTCGGCGAGGTTGTTGTCGAATGGCAGCGTCAGGTCGTAGACGAAGGCGAGAACCTCGGGTTGGTATTCATCGAG
>ENA-ORXM01000337-ORXM01000337.1-marine-metagenome-genome-assembly--contig:-NODE-337-length-89157-cov-9.125573_pt1 | contig 89157 bp, 62 predicted proteins | sample MGYA00237867_ERZ511480 | MGnify/ENA primary metagenome ERZ511480 (study PRJEB26309, sample SAMN06266103) | marine metagenome | isolation source: Algal blade | place: United Kingdom:Sidmouth, United...
AAGCGGGCGGGCTAGCAAAGAACCCATAGGTTCGGCGAGGCTTTTTAACGAAGGAACATGAAGAACAAAATAAATAATTACCATCATTCTAAACCAGAATTGGTATAATATAACTATACAAGGAGAAAAGAGGTCTTGTCACTAATTGATAAGGCCTCTTTTTAATATTAGTTGGGTTATTAAACCTCACTATCCATAAGATCCGTGACCACGTAGTATCTAGGATCATCTATATTTCGCTCTATATATTTCTCCCACTTTGGATTAGACTTGATAAGCAAGGCTTGGCTGTCAGGACTTAGGTGGGTGATCTTTACAGTTTTTTCCGCTGCTATATATTTTTCAGCTAAGTTTTTGAGCGCTTCGATGCCAGAGTGATCGCTAATCTTTGATTCCATAAAATCTATTTCTACTGAATCTGGATCAGTTTTGATATCGAATTTAGAGTTAAAATTTTGTACCGATCCAAAGAATAGAGGTCCCCATATTTGATAAACTTTTGTGCCATCTTTTTTGATAGATTTTCTTGCTCTAATCATAGTTGCATTTTTCCATGCAAAAACTACCGCAGACATTATGACACCTGCAATTACTGCAATAGCAAGATCTTTCCATACGGTTATGAAGGACACCGCAATCAATACAAAAGCGTCAGGGACAGGAATCTTATCAATAATACTGAAACTACTCCACGCAAAGGTTCCGATAACTACCATGAACATTACACCAACTAAGGCTGCAATAGGGATCTGCTCTATGAGCGAGGATCCAAATAATACAAAACATAATAATGTTACCGCAGCAGTAATTCCAGATAGTCTACCTCTACCTCCTGAATTGACATTGATAATAGACTGACCGATCATAGCACAGCCACCCATGCCACCGAATAGGCCAGAAAGAATATTACCAGCCCCTTGTGCTACACATTCTATATTTCCACTCCCTCGTGTTTCTGTAAGTTCATCTACTAGATTAAGCGTCATTAGTGATTCTATAAGTCCTACAGCTGCAAGTAAGAATGCAGTCGTTATAATAAGTGACCAATGACCAGATAGAGTAGGCAGAATAGAAAATATTTGTGTCTGAAAGGTAGGTAAGCCACCTTCCAGTCCAGTACCACCCCCATCTCTGATAAAGGATCCAACCGTACTTACATCTAGATTTCCAAAAATAGTAATTGCTGCTACAACGGCTATAGCAGCAAGAGCTGCGGGAACTTTATTTGTTAATTTAGGTAGGAAATGCATGATAGCCATTGTAAGGGCTACCAGTCCCACCATGATATTCATTTCAGCTCCAGAGAGCCATACTTTAGAACCGTCTACAGTTTTTTGAAAAAGTGTGAGCTGAGAAAGGAAGATTACAATAGCTAGACCATTTACAAATCCCATCATTACTGGGTGAGGTATTAGACGAACAAACTTTCCAAGTCTTAGCAAACCTCCGCTAATCTGTATGAGTCCAACGATAAGGAGGGTAATCAATAGCCACTGAAGACCTAGGTTAGGAATAGCTTCATCTAGTAGAAGCCCCACCTGATTTCCTTCTTGGATCATGTGAACCATTACGACTGCCATTGCACCAGTCGCACCAGATATCATGCCTGGACGTCCCCCAAATATAGCAGTTATAATACCCATGATAAATGCTCCGTATAGACCAACTAATGGATCTACTCCTGCTACAAAAGCAAAAGCTACTGCCTCCGGCACAAGTGCTAATGCTACCGTAAGTCCAGATAATATATCGTCCTTAGGGTTTCCTGTAAATGTCTTCAAAAATCTAGTCATGACTAATCCTTATGTCCAAAAGTTCGCAAAGATAGGATTATATAGTAGATGTGTGTAGTATGGGAGGTATAATAAATATAGATTTATTTAATATGTATTTCACTGAAAGAAATAATATTAAGTAGTATCGTATTTTGATTTTATAATACTCTTAGTTTAAGAGTTATACTAGAATATTGTTCTTTGATCAGAGCCAATAGACTATTATAATATGTAAGCTTTTATTTAGCTTTTTTTGCCTTGTTGTAAGAAGTTTGACACTATTCGATTTACATTATCTTATTGACCTGTAGCTTTATAGAAGTATTAATTTTGAAGCAATAACAGATAACAGGACATAAAAAAGGCTCTCCAAATTTCTCTGGAAAGCCTTTTCATTGGATTGACAGTTCTTTATGAAATGTTCTTTACTCTTCTTGCAGGGTATGCTACTTCGATACCTTCTTTAGCGAATGCATTTTTTATCTCTTTGTAAGAGTTGAAATATACATCCCAGTAAGTCTCGTCTGTTGCAAATGGTCTTACAGCAAGTAAGATATTATTTTCGTCAAATTTTTCTATTTCTATTGTAGGCTCATCAGGAAGTCTTTCTTTTACATTGTTTAGCGCTCCTTTGATAATGTTTTGGATCTTACCAAAATCTTCTTCGTAAGGCATAGCAACATTAAGATCTACTCTTAGCTTACCGTTAGCCGTTAAGTTAGTCATGATACCACTTGTAGCTATTCCATTAGGCATGATTACTTTCTTGTTGTCCAGTGTTTTTATGATCGTATTAAATACTTGGATACCTTCTACATGACCTACAGTACCTTGGATGTCTACAAGATCTCCAACTCTATATGGCTTAAATATTAGAACCATAACACCTGCAGCAAAATGACTAAGTGTTCCTGACATAGCAGCACCTATTGCAAGACCTGCACCAGCTATCAATGCTGCAAATGCTGTAACTTCTATACCTACAACTCCTGCTGCCGTAATAACAACCATAACTTTAAGTAATACACTTAGTAGTGATTGTAAGAATGGGATAAGATCCTTATCTATACCTGATTTCGTAAGAGATTTTCCAATCATCCTAGAAATAAAACCTACTATCCAGAATCCTATGATAAGTACTAGAAAACCTGCGACTAGTTTAGGAGCCCATGCCAACAAAGTGTTAGTCAATGCGCTAAGGTCGATATTTGCTAAATCCATTTAAATATTTGTTTTTGTTAGTTAAATAATGTTCCGTATGTTATTTAAGACGGTAATATTTAAGATCTGTCACGTATTGTGTTAATAAATATTTAAATAAACTATATGTGGTCCATAATTTTACATAAAGGGATGTTAGAGATACTATCCATGTCTATGATGTTAAACATATTATCATGTCATTAACTCATAAAAAGCATTGTCATCTCTAGCTTTATAACGTATACAGTTACAGTGTATAATGCTCATACAATAATTATAAGATAATTTCCTAGAGCATATAGAGTTCTATTAATTTCCTATCCTTTCTGCCTCTGCCTCTATCCCTGTGTTTCTCTTCCTGGATTTAACCTTGTCATTTCCGAAATTGTAATTAAGATTAACGGCAAATCTTCTAGAATCCCATTCTCCTCTTCCTTCAGAGATTAGTCCATTAAATTCTGCTTTTCCAGTCCAGAAAGCTTGTAGAAAGATATCTTGAGCACTAAGTTTAACACTAAGCTTATCATTCATAAATTTTTTCTGTAGCCCTAGATTAAGAGACCAACTGGAATCAAACCTAAAAACACCTCCCCATATACCAGGACCATTGAACCATCCAGATATTTCAGCAGTATACCCACGAGGAAGGTTGAATGTCTGTTGTTGGAAAAGATTGTAGCTCCATGCCTGGAGATCTACAATAACGCCATCTCCATAATCGGCCTGATTATTCATATAAGATCCTGAAATATTAAAGTAACCATTCCAGATCCGACTAAACTGTATCGGAGCACTGAGATTAGCGCTGTACACAATCTGTTCCGTTAGATTATCCCAGTTAATAAATCTTGCTCTGGGGTCGCTATCATCAGGACCTATTAGTCTTGTAATTTGATCTGTTGTTCTACTATACGCAAGCTTTAGATTATATCGGTAGGCATAGAGATATGACCATTCTATATTATTGACAATCTCAGGAAGCAGGAAAGGGTTTCCTTTACTGAATGAGATTTCATTTATCTGGCTTTTGAATGGATTAAGTACATTGTAGTCAGGTCTGTTTATTCTTCTACTATAGTTAAGAGAAAATACATGAGCAGGTGTCATTGTGTAACTTAGTCCAGCACTAGGAAAAATAGAAAGGTAGTCACTTTCTACGGGAGGTTCTTGCAAGCTAGGGTCAAATGTTTGTAAATCCCCATCAGCGTCCGTTTGTTCTAGTCTTAGTCCTGAAGTTATGTTCCATTTACTATTTAGTTGTCTTGCATAAGATACGTATCCAGCGTACACTTTTTCGTCATAGAAGAAAAGATTAGACTGGCTATCATCCTGGATTCGCTCCGTTTCGGGTATATTAAAGAACAAGAAAGTATTATCGGTTGCTACCTTACTTAGTTTTGTTCCCAGCCCTATTTTTCCTTTCATTAAGTTGGTCTCGTAATCTATTTTGAAAGTATATATGTCAATATCAACAGGTGTGGTGTATGCAGTGTTTCTTCGACTTAATACAGTAGTTGCATCTGGAGTAAAATAAGTATTGGGTTGTATATTATCAGCATCTGTTCTATACCTTCCATAATCGAGGTCTACATTTAGTGTAGCATCCTGAATTCGATATACATAATTAAGATTAAGACTTTGAGAGTTAAATTTGCTATCCAAATCGTTAGCTGCGATAAGAATGCTATCTATTCTATCTGGGAAGGCCACGGAAGATATATCATTATCAGAACCTGACATTCCTATCTGGTTTCTCCAGTTCCCTGAAGCTATAAACCCTATTGTTTGATTTTCTGTCAGAAAGAAATCTGTACCCCATCTAAAATTTAATCCTTGTTCATCTGTATCCTCTTTGATATCATTGCTAATTCTTGTACCATTCTGAAAATCATCAAAGGAGTAAGTCTGGAATCTATTATTATCAAATAATCTTAGCTGGCCATAGGTATTCAGTTTACCATTTCTATAATTAATATTTCCGCCGATATTAGAAGACCAGTTTGTTGCTTTTGTTACAGTGCTAGATAAAGAACCGTTCATTCCATAATTCTCATTTTTCTTAAGTCGTATATCTATAATTCCTGCATTTCCTTGAGCTTCGTATTTGGCTCCTGGGTTCGTTATAATATCTATTTTGTCTATTTGATCTGAGCTAAGATTTCTTAGAAAATTAGAAAGGTCATCTCCAGTCAGAGGTAGTCTCTTACCGTCTACATATATAAGAACACCAGTTCTACTTAGAACCGTAATATTATCGTTGTTATCTAGTTGTACGCCAGGCGCTTTTCTGAGTAAGTCTAGCCCATTGTCACCTGTACTGTTTATGGTACCTTGTACATTGAAGACCGTTCTATCTGCTTTGACTTCTACAATAGCACGTCTTGCCGTGACAGTTGCTGTTTCTAGTTCTATGCCCGATGCGTTCATGATAATCGTTGATAGATCTATAGCTGTTCCATCTGAGATAATTACATTACTTTTCACATAATCGTCCATACCTACATAGCTTACCTCCAGAAAATAGTTGCCATCTCTCAATCTTTGAATAGCGAAATCACCATTTTCATTAGTTGTCTCTACTTTTACAAGCACAGAATCAGCGGTGTTGTATAGGATTACATTTGCAAACATTACAGGCGCAGTATCATCCGCTTTGACAGAACCTCTAACAGATCCATTGTTTTCTTTTACCTGACCGACTAGAAATAATTGAGTAAATAGTAACAGTGTAGAAAGCAATAATTTCATTGACATATTATTTATGTAAATATTTATGTAAAAATATGTATATATTGAGAATATTGGATCACGTTTATCGATAATACTAACACTTATGTCCATAAAATATACTATCAGACTAGACTAATTGGATTATTCACATTCTGTAGTTTATGAATATGTAAAAATATGATTCGTACATTATAATTCTTTTGAGATGTATCGATCTAGAATAAAAAAAATGAATAGAATAGTCTTGTTTGTATTAATAACTATCCTCTATAATTTCTCCTTAATGGCTCAGGACAAAAAGGGAATTTATCCAGTATTAGCACATGCACACAATGATTATGATAAGGAGCAACCTGTCAGCAATGCACTAGAATATAATTTTGATGCATTAGAAGTAGATATAATTTTATATAATAATAAGATAGTTGTTAGTCATGATGAAGATAATCTAGACAAGAAGCCTGATTTTCTATCGTCTTACTTCATACCATTGTTAGAGTCTGTAAAGCATTCCAGTAGAAAGATTATTTTATTAATAGATATAAAAACATACTCTGATCAGCTTATAGAGAAACTGAATAGGATATGTTCAGCATATCCTGAATTACTTGAAAATAGATTTGATGCGAATAGGGATAATAAAAAGTTACAGATTTTACTCAGCGGAGACATCCCTCGTAAAAAGATTATAGAAGAGCCAAATTATATATACTTCTACATAGATGGTAGAATAGAGGATCTAGAATTTGAGTATTCTAGCTATTATATGCCATGGATCAGTATGAACTATACAGATGTTAGTAGATGGAAAGGTCTAAGATATGCGTCTTTTAATAAACGAAATTTGATAGATGATATCGTTAATCGAGTTCATAGCGAGAAAAAGAAAATAAGATTCTGGAATACGAAAGATAGAAAACGAACATGGGATATACTTATGGCGCACGGAGTAGATGTGATCGGGGTGGATAACGTGAAGTTATTTTCGGATTCATATGTCAAGTAGTTTAAAGGTAAGAAATGGTTCATATAATTATTCGTTTAGTAGAGTTTTACAAAATAATTTTCTTTATGTAAGACAAATCGAACAATCTACCGCACAGTATAGTATATAATGCAAACACTAGAAGTTATGCAACAGAAAAAAATAAAAAACCTTTCAGCAATAATACCATTACGGCTAAAACATCTTAGACACTTTCTTCCTATGATGAAGCAGTTAAAACTAAGGAGAGTTAATGGTAATAAGATAGATACAAAATCAAGTTTTGATTCAGAGGCTTCCATGCTTCTTACATAATTTCTTTGCATCAATTAATATTAAGCATTGCAAGATTTCATGGTTCTAGCCAAAAAATCTAGAAGGCCCCCCAACAAATCGTAGTATCCAACTTACCACCTATTTTTTAACTTTAAAACATAAGAATGAATTATTTAGGATTAGATAAAAATAAATTAGAACTAGTAAGTAATAAATTAAATACATTATTAGCAACCTACAGTATATACTATCAAAACTTGAGAAGTTTTCATTGGCATATAGAAGGTAATAATTTTTTCGATATACATGTCTTATTTGAGGATTTGTATAATGATGCCAAAGTGAAGATAGACGACATAGCAGAAAGAATATTGACTATAAATCACAAACCACTTGGAAGTTTATCAGAGTATATTGCGTATTCAAAAATTACGGAGGCTCAAGACATTATGAGAGACGAAAATATGGCGACAGTAATATTAGAAAATCACAAAACTTTGATCATGCTTATGCGAGAATCCATAAAAGAGGCTAGTGCCATAGGCGACGAAGGGACGGTAGATATGTTAGGAGGTTTTCTAGGCACAATAGAGAAAAAATCATGGATGCTAAATGCATGGAAAACAAGTAGAAAAGCAGGTTTTATGATGCCTAGTGCATCATAATTAATGATAAAATATAAGTCAGTGGCGTGACTCAGTTATTATATGAGTAGTAAATACTAATCGAGACAACACATTTATTTCCTATATTAAATAGGAGTATAAATGTGTTGTTTTTTCATTTTTATTTCATATGGTTTCAAGCTGTATATATTTTAAAATTGTTATTTCAAGTTATCTTTCTAGGAAAACATGAACACTGTTATATCTTATGTTTTCTATTATTGGTTAAACTTCACATTCAGTATGGATAATGCTTTCAGTTGAGTTTTATAATAAAATCTTGCTGCCGCTAATGAATTAGGTTTCTATGTGAGAGGAAGTTTTTGTTTAGCAAAAGCTTATAATATAAAATAGAATCGAAGTACAAAAATAGAATTGAAGTAGATCGGATTTATTTTTTAGAAATCTACTATATTAAATTCGATAATATAATAGGAATGTAAATGTGTTATTTTACTTTTGTCCTTCACACAAAAATTAACTGTGCAATTATTAGACGGAAAGGCGCTCTCGATAGAAATAAAAGCTGAAATAGCTAAGGAAGTAGATCTTATAAAAGCTGCTGGAAAAAATATACCTCACCTTGCTGCTGTTCTTGTAGGCGAAAACCCTGCTTCGGAGGCATACGTGCGTAATAAAGTCAAGTCTTGTGAGCAGGTAGGATTTGAATCAACATTGATTCGTAAGGATGAGTCGATATCAGAAGAAGAACTTTTAGATATTGTTAAAGATCTCAATGAAAATGAAGACGTTGATGGCTTCATAGTTCAATTGCCACTGCCTAGACACATAGACCCTAATAAGATAATACTTGCTATCAATCCAAATAAAGATGTGGATGGATTTCATCCCTACAACTTTGGGAAGATGGCTCAGGGTCTAGACGGATATCTACCTGCAACACCTAATGGTATTATGCTTATGCTGAAACGATACAATGTTGTAACTTCAGGCAAACACGTTGTTGTTCTAGGAAGATCTAACATAGTAGGGACGCCCATTAGCATATTATTGTCTAGAAAAGCAACTCCTGGAAACGCCACAGTAACATTGACACACAGCAGAACAAAAAATATCGAAGAAATACTCAGAAGTGCTGATATTATAATTGCTGCTATTGGTATCTCTAATTTTGTAAAAGCGGATATGATTAAGGATGGAGCGGTAATAATAGATGTAGGAATAAATAGAGTAGAAGCGCCAGAGCGCAAAAGTGGATACCGTTTAGTAGGTGACGTGGACTTCGATGATGTGTCTACTAAGTGCAGCTTTATCACGCCAGTGCCTGGTGGAGTAGGTCCCATGACCGTAACTTCATTGCTACTAAATACTCTTAAAGCATCCAAGTAGCTTAAATTAAGGTAATCAAGCATACTACGAACAGAAATTAGATAAAATAAGCAAAGCCAGGTTTTTAATCCTGGCTTTACTTTACATCAACTACTATAAGTATAGAAACTCTATTCTTTTATTATTTTTTGTCTGTAATAGCTGTTGCCAAAGTTTAGGTGTAATATATATAGCCCTGTAGGAATATGGGATATATCAACTGAAGATCCTTTCTCGAATTTACTTCTATAAATAATAGATCCTCTTATATCGTAAAGTAACACCTCATATATATCATCTGCTCTATTATCATCTATTTGTATGTTTAACATTTCTCTTGTAGGGTTTGGATATATCTTTATTTTTGATGCCAGATCCAGATCGTATACATTAACGCTAGTCGAAATCTCAAATACTTCTGTTGTTATACAGCCATATCCATCTTGGATGGTCACGGTGTGTTCTCCTACACTCAGGTTATCTGAAGTAAATCCTGTGGTACCATTATCCCAAGAAATAGAAAAAGGTTCTGTGCCTCCTTCTATAATTAGTTCAGCTGTGCCACCATCGCTACCTGATGCTGGTGTTGTAATAATTGTACTTGTGTATTCAAAGTCTATGATGACGTCTATATTCGCTTCACTTATACAACCATTTGATGCTGTTATACTAAGTGAATAATTACCAGAAGTAACAACTTCAGCATTCATATCTGTCGATACATAACCATTGGGTCCAGTCCATCTATAGCTAAGCTCATCATCCATATCGGATTCAGATCGTATTGTGATGCTCTGCATGTTGCAATCGGCATCTCCTATACTTAATATATTTGTGGGGAGTTCAGTATCTAGCTGTACAGAAGCAGATTGACTTGCAGAACAACCGTTTGGAGCGGTAACTTCTAAGGTATATATACCATCTATAATTACTTCAGGATCTTGTAATACGGAAGTGAAACCATTAGGACCAGTCCAAGCGTAAGTTACCCCAGAAACACTGGAGGTCCCCATAAGTTGCACAGTAGAGTTTAAACAATCTATTGTTCCTCCAGTGGCTATTACATCGGGAACATCTACATCGGCTACAACTGTAGCAGTTGCTGTAGAGGTACACATATTGACAGTGGATACAGTAAGTGTGTAGGAACCTAATTCTGTAACAGATGGATTTTGTAAATTCGAAGTAAATCCTCCGGGACCTGTCCAAGAGTAACTAACACCAAATGTATTAGAATTTCCAGAAATAGTTACGGCAGATCCACTACAATCTATGATATTACCAGTCGCTGTAACATCAGGTGAGAACCCTAATATAACATCTATCTCATCGGAATGGCAACAGCCACTATCTGTGGTAACGGTTAAAGTGTAAGTCCCACTACCCGTAACATTTAAGCTTTGGTTAGTGGATCCATCAGACCATAGATATGAGGAGCCTATATTTCCAGGATTGATTATATAAGAATTACTATTACATTCTATTATATCTTCTCCTAAGTCAAAAGAGAAATCATTCATAGTAGTAACTGACCAGTTCGCTAAAGATATATTATCACAACCATCAGAAAAACTCCACGTGTATTCTCGTATTTCTGCAAAACTTCCTAAACTACAATCTCCCGGTGTAATTGTCTCTGATAATAAAAAGTTATCACTCACATCCCCATCGCAAACATCTATTGCGTTAAGTGTGGGAATACTAGGGAAATTATCACTACAAGAGATAGTAAGATCAGCTGGTACATTGGAAATTTGTGGACCAGTATTATCTTCTAAGTTTATGGTAAGCGTGTAGGGTGCAGAAACATTTCCTGCTTCATCTGTTGCCTCAAAAATGAATACGTTATTTGTACTAGCTCCGCATATCGTATTTAAGGTGGTTGTCTCTATTACTGTAGGGGTAGTGCAGTTATCGATTGCTATGGGTACGTTTGCATCATATAATGCACCTAGATTGTCGACGCCACAGATTCCAGTTATCGTCGCAGAATTTCCACCACCCACCCAGGTCGGAGAAATGTCTTCTACAACGGTGACCGTCGTTGTACATATTCCGATTAATCCATTGCCATCTTCTGCTCGGTATTCTATAATGTTTAGCCCTATAGGAAGATTAAATCCAAAGTCTTCACCAGGGGAAATTCCAGTATCAAAAATTGTTAATCCATTTGCCAGATTTCCTGTAATTACATAACCCTCAATATCATCACAATCATCCTCTGCTATTGGTGTGGTAAATACAACATTAGATGTACAAGCTGTGGGGTCAACTGATACGGTGAAATCTGATATGCAATCAATAGAAGGAGCTTGCCCTCCTATGTCATTAATACTGTTACAGGTAGATGTATTATTCTGTATAATAGTTCCAGATGAAATCTCGGCTAAGGGTAAGATCCAACAACAATCTTCAAGTTCTGGATTATTTGTGACTTGTAGAGCTGTAGGAGCATTAGTATTTGTCAAAACTTGCATACTAGAGAAGCCTGTAATATCTGATAAAGATGGATTATAATTTATTCCTAGTGCATATGGGAAATCACCTCCCGTACAACCTAATGTACTATTGAAAGCGGATATACTTGTGAGCTCAGCATTATTTGCAACGGTTAGTACACCAAAGGTTTGTACGTTCCCAAAATTTTCCAAAGCCGTTATACCAATATTATCTATCGATATGTAAAACGCATTTTGTAGCGTATTAAATGTCGGAATAAGGCTTAATAATGGACAATCTTCTAACTCTATAGCAATATCTACAACTGAAGTAGAGGTAAAACCTGCTAAGCCTGTCATAGCAGCATTGTTTTTTATATTTAGTCTATCTATAGTTCCTATGTTATAGAAATCCGCAACGCCTTCCAATTGATCATTATTCTCAAAGTAAATGTTGTCTACTGTAGTCAACTCTGGAAACTGAGCTATAGAATTGATTAGCTTGTTATTATTATTGAAATTTATAGTACCTGCCGATTCTAATTGTAATGGATATGCAGCAATGGAAACAGATGTAATATCTGTATTGCTTACATTGAATTGTCCACCTATAGAGACTATGGCGTCTAAGCCTAATAGACTTGTGAGGGAAGGACAGTTATTTATGACTAGGTCACCTGTAACTTCAGTAAGACCACTAAAATAAATTGGGTTTAGACTAGTTATATATCCAAAACCACCGTCGTCTATAATTATTGTTCCAGCACTAGATCCGCAGGTGAAGTTATCCACGTCATATTGCGTACTTAAATATACTGTGGCACATTGACCATTAAGTAATTGACTATTTAGCACAGTAATAAGAAGGATTAGAAACGTAAGGGTATTTTTCATAATGGGGTTATATTAGTTTTTATAGAAGTATTATATACACTGATTCAAAGAAGTGTATTGATAAGAAGTATATTGACATTGCAATCTAAAATTGATCAGAATATCTAGTTTTAAAATAATGATTTAGCAGTCATACTCTCTCTCAATGAAAATAAGATGTTTCAGTTAGAATTTGAATTGACTTCCAGTTAGGTATTGGTAATAATTGCTTGTAGACTGAATAGCTCTTAATCCTAAGAATTTTACTTCTTTAATGAGTACAAAATTTATCTAGTGAAATAATTTATACGATATTCGGTTTCGAATTTGATAAAATCATGTACTTATGGACTATATACAACTTAATCTAAATGGTGAAGAAAGTGTGCGTGAGCTCATCACTGCAGAACTATTTGCGATAGGTATAGACTCCGTAAATGAGACTGATCTGCTACTTGCTTATATAGAAAAACATCTGTTTAATGATGATTTTATAGTAAAGCTGCAGGCCTTGTGCGAAAAGTATAATTACAATTATACCGCAGAAGCGCTCGCAAATATAAACTGGAATGCGGAATGGGAAAGTAGTTTTAACCCTGTAAGGATAAGAGATTATTGCTTGATAAAAGCTAGTTTCCACAAGGTAGAGGAAGAATTCCAACACACGATAGAAATTAACCCTAAAATGTCATTTGGAACTGGTCATCATGAAACTACTTGGTTAATGATGGACAAGATATCTCAGCTAAATATAACAGAGAAAAAAGTACTTGACTATGGTTGTGGAACAGGTATATTAGCTATTCTAGCAGAGAAAGAATTGGCTAAAGATATAGATGCTATAGATATAGATCCACTCTGCGTAGGAAATACAACAGAGAATTTAGAAATTAATGCATGTCAAAGGATAAGTATCCTATTAGGAGATCTTAACATTTTACGAGTTTCTAAAAAATACGATCTTATATTAGCAAATATTAATAGAAAGGTATTGTTGTCTAATGCCGATTTACTGGCTGAATTCTTGGTGGCAGATGGAGATTTATTATTATCGGGTATACTAGAAACTGATAAAAACATTGTTCTTGACAGATATAAAACTGCAGGATTTAAACTAGAGGAGATAAATCAGCGAGGAGAGTGGCTTTGCATTCACTTTACAAAATCAACCAATTCTTTATAGAGAAGTCCCATAGGTAAACCCATAATATTACTATAGGATCCCTTTATGCTTTTTATTTTACATAAGCCTATCCAATCTTGGATTCCGTAGGCTCCTGCTTTGTCATATGGATTATATTTAGAGATATAATAGTTGATCTCTGCTTCTGTGAAATCATGAAATTCAACAGATGATAATTGAGAAAAAACTCTTTTCTTTTCGCTATTTCTGAGACAAACACCGGTAATGACTTTATGAGAACTGCCGCCTAATTTCTGTAGCATAGACATAGCTTCTTGCCGATCTTTTGGTTTCTCTAAAATCTTTTTCTTGTAAATGACGATTGTATCTGCAGTTAAGACAATGATGTCCGATTTTAGTTCTGATTTGAGGGCTTCGGCTTTTTTATCCGCTAGAAATGTTGGGACATCAGCAGGATTAAGAGAGGAAGGATAACTTTCTTCCACATCTATATACTTAGAAACAAAAGGTATGTGTGCTTCATTAAGCAATTCTTGCCTTCTAGGGGATTTTGAAGCGAGAATAAGGGTATTACTGCCAAGGATGTCCATATGATCAACTAATATTTATAAATATTATATAAATCAATCCAGTAGCCATGATTCCTTTTATAATTTGGCTAGTTAACCAGAAATCTTTAGACCGCTTAGATCGACTCAGGCAAATTAAAGAAATTATAGTTGGAATGATAACTAGTAGTACAAAAAAGTATTGAGAATTAGTATTTAGTTGAATAGGATCAAAAAATAGCCACAAAAGCTGCAATAATAACAATGTGATCCCATAGAATAATGCCACTATTTTACTTTTTTCTAATCCCCAACTTATTGGCAATGTATTGTGATTAGAGGCTTTATCTCCTTTTATGTCTTCTATATCTTTTACTATTTCTCTATATACAGTAATTATAAAGCCGAAAATCATGTATGCTCCTAAAGTGATTGTGAAAAACTCATGTAATACTTCGCTCTTTAACGGCATCTGATTATAGGCATCTCTTTCTGCAAACCAAAGTATTCCAGTGACAAAGGCGCAGAAGACACCAATAACGAGGTTGCCTATTAGTGGCATTTTCTTAAAGTACCGAGAATATAAATACAACAAAATAATAGCCAACGGATTCAATATAAACAAGGCTATATGATCTATAGAAAGTGCTAAATATAAGGCGATAAGCATACTAGATATTACAAGTAAGGCGTACCAGATTTTTGCTTTACGTCCATCAAATCCTTTCTTTAGTTTTCCATTTAATTTATCTGTTTCTTCATCGGCAATATCATTTATAACATATCCTGATGCGGCAATCAATATGGTATCTATTACCAGTAAAAAAAATTGTAAATCATTTAGTGCAGGCGTAAGGCCTGTAGCATAAAAGAGAGGTATAATGATAGCATGCTGAAGTAGATATTGCGTGATAACAATGATAAAGAGATTAAAAGGGCGGATACTTTTTAGAAAATACACTTGTGTTATTCTTCTTCTCCGAAAATAGTATCCTCTACTTTTTTAGATATATCTTCTGCCGTATCTTCGATTTTCTGAACAGCATCTTTCCCCGCTTCAGTCACCTTTTCTAGCGCATCTTTTCCAGCATTACTCATTTTATCTATCGTGCTTTTTAGTTTGGGATTTTCTTCTATTGATTGTTTCCCTTTTTCTAATAATTGATCTGTTTTCTCTTCTACTTTTTCCGATACTTGTTGTAGCTTTTCTTTAATAGATTGAATTTGGTCTGAGTCTGAAAGCGCCTCTATCGTATTGACACCTTTCTGGTAAGCAGTGCCAGCTTTTTCTACCATATCGCCTGTTATTGATTTTGCCTTCTCTACAGAAGAACTTATATACTCTTTTTCCAGAGCTTCGTCCATAAAGTCTAGAGACTTACCGACAGACGCTTGCGCTTTCTTTCCTGCGAAACCTAGTATTTTCAAAATGCTCTTAAACATAGATTGATAGTTTTAGCTATAACCAATATAGTTAAAAGGAGTGATTATTCTTAATTCTTCCTTGATAGATTCAGATACTTCTAATCCAGTAATAAACTCTTTAATAACCGTAGCATTGATTTTTTGATTTCCTCTAGTTAGTTCTTTTAGTTTCTCATAGGGCTTAGGGTATTGTTCTCTTCTCAGGATATTCTGTATAGCTTCAGCGACAACAGCCCAGTTGTTGTCTAGATCAGCTTCTAGTTTACTTGCATTGAGATCGATTTTTGACATTCCCTTTTTTAGAGATTTAAAAGCGATTAGGGTATGGGAGATCGGAACGCCAATATTTCTCAGAACGGTGCTATCCGTCAGATCTCTTTGTAACCTAGAAATAGGTAGCTTATCACTGAGATGAGAAAAAATAGCATTGGCTATTCCCAAATTTCCTTCTGCGTTTTCGAAGTCTATAGGATTTACCTTATGGGGCATAGCGGAGGATCCTACCTCATTAGCTATAACACGCTGTGTGAAATACTCCATAGAAATATAAGTCCACATATCTCTGCATAGATCGATTAGAATCGTGTTAATCCTGCGTATATTATCAAAGATAGCTGCTAGATGATCGTAGTGTGCAATCTGTGTAGTATACCTAGATCTTTCTAGCCCTAGGTATTTCGTAACGAAGGTGTCCGAAAAGGCCAACCAGTCTTTATCCGGAAAACTAACTTTGTGCGCATTGAGATTTCCTGTTGCTCCACCGAACTTTGCTTTTATAGGAAGATTTTGCAAAAGTGAAACTTGCTGCGTAAGTCTTTCTACAAATACCATAAACTCTTTGCCTAACGAGGTAGGAGAGGCCGGCTGCCCATGTGTTTTTGCCAGCATAGCTACCTCCTTATATTGAGCAGCTTTATCTTCTACAATAGAGATAATCTCTTCTATCATAGGGTAATAAATTTCTCGCATAGCTTCTTTTAGCGAGAGCGGTACAGCGGTATTATTGATATCCTGAGAAGTTAGCCCAAAGTGTATCCATTCTTTTTCTGACTCCAAATCTAGGTCAGATAAATTTTCTTTTATGTAATACTCTGTAGCCTTTACATCATGATTTGTTACGGCTTCTATCTCTTTAATTCTTTCAGCATTCTCCGGCGTGAAAGAAGTATAAATATGTCTGAGCTTTTCTTTTTGTGCTGGACTTAGCTTTACTATGTTTTCTTCTTCTGAGAGAGCGATAAAATACTCAATTTCTACTTGTACTCTATATTTGAACAAGGCATATTCTGAGAAATATGGACTTAGTTCTTTAGTCTTATTATGGTAACGACCATCTATTGGTGATATAGCTTCTAGCATACTGTTTTTTTTAACGATTGGCAAAGGTAGTAATCTTAGCGTTTAATTTCTCTAGCTATTATAGTCGATTTCTCTTTTCCATCGCTTATGAGACCACAGCCATAGTTCAGGTTGTTTTCTGATGTCTTGCTCCAGTAGACTCATAAATTTCTGGGTGATATAATATTTATCTTCTTTGCTAGGGTCTTCGGAAATAATTGTAGGCACTAATCTATAATGACCTCTGGCAGTTCTTTCGTTAGATAGATATATTACAGGAGTGTTATTTCTCTTGGCAAACTTCTCAGCGCCATGGAGACATAATGTTTTCTTACCAAAGAAAGAGACTTCTATACCGTTCTTTGTATCCGTAGGGTTCTGATCCGCTACATAGACTACAACATAGGGCATGAGATCAGTATCCACGAGTTTTCTTCTGGACTCTTCTAGTCTTATGACCATAGAACCTGTGCTCATTCTTTTCTCATTAGCATATCTATCCACATACTTGTTTTTTATAGATTTTACTATACCTATAATTCTGTACGGATAGCTTAAAGGAAAAACGTAGGTGGCCCATTCCCAGTTTCCCAAATGACCAGCGAGAAGGACTACGTTCTTTTTTTCTTTGTACCAATCATCTATAAATTGAGGCTTGACCATCTCATATTGCTGCTTAAGTGTAGCAGGTGAGGTCGTAAATCCTTTAAAGGATTCTAGCATTATATCAGCAAGATTGGTATATGCTTTTTCTATAATCGCCACTTGCTCTTTGTCGCTTTTTTCAGGAAAAGCATAAGATACATTTTTGCTAATCACATGTAGTCGATACTTGAACACTTTTCTTAACAGAAAAGAAAGAAAGCTAGAAAGCTTATATAACAAGCCTAATGGTAATAGACTTATGATAAGGGTAAAGAATCTAAAAGCTAAGTAAGAAATATAGCTTAGCAAAATTATATTATTTCTTCGAAAACCATAGAATCATCTTCAGCTGACATCATAGTTTTATGATTGTCCTGTAGTGCTTTGTAGATCGTATTTATGGAATTTAATATGGAGGAATCCTTTAGCAACTTATTGAAATAATCCATACCTCTTATTGTCTCGCTTTCTCTGAATTTGTATGACTGCGTCAGCATATTACCTTCTATCTGTAAGGTGTACTTAGCGTTGTGATGCAGAACAGTAATCTTGTAATCGGGATGTGGTACTTCTCCTATAGTTCTCATAGATACTGTTTCTTTATACTTTTTGTCAATGTTTTATATATATCTAGCATTTCCTTATTTTTACGCAGTAATTTTTTGTGTCTACCTAGGGTTGCCTTATCGTTCCGCCTTGCTGGTCCTGTCTGTGTGTCTATAAGATCTCCTTTTGATATTTTTGTAAATGTTTCTTTGAGGATAGGAAGTAGGTAGTCTAGATGCAATCCGTTATCTATTAGATACTTTTCACTTAGTGCGGCTAGATGATGTATGAAGTTATTGCTCATAACTGCTGCCAGGTGTAGATGTGATCTTTCTTCGTCGCTTATCGATACAACGTTGTCTGAGATTCCATTAGCTAAGCTCTGAAGAATAAGCTTAGTTACTGTATTGTTACCGGTTGTAAAGACAGGTATTTTTTTCAGATCTAACTTTTTACCTTTCTGGAAAGTCTGCAAAGGGTAGAGGGCTCCATAATTTGACCCTATTTTAGATAATACTTCTGATGAGGTAGATCCCGAAGTGTGGAGCAATACAGTGTTCCTGTCAGTATTTATTTTGAGCGAAGGAATAATGTCATCGGGTAAACATATAATTGCGATTTTTCCTGTAGCATCTAAGGCTGAAAAATCAGATGTCGCTTGAGCAGAAACTTTCTTAGCCAGTTTTCTAGCATTTTTTAGCTTCCTAGAATAAACCTGAGATATTTCATAACCCATTTTTTTATGAAAGAAGGGTATAAGGTGACTTGCTACATTTCCAGCTCCAACAGATATAATAGCTTTCTTTTTCATAAATGTAAAATAGAGTTTTTACTAAAAAAAGTGAAAGGATTATGACTTAAATCTATTCCACAAGGCTAATAAAAAACCTAACATCATAGATACAGTACCCAGCCAAAAAAAGTTAATGCCAGGGAATTCCTTTACCTCCAATACGATAAGGTCTGTTCTAGGTACACCGTCTGCAATCTGTATTGGGAGACTAGCCTCAGCTCTATTGTCTCTAGCAAATCTTAAAGAGAATATTTCACTCTTGGGATCTACTTTGTCAAACCTTGCATGTAAGCCTGTAGATACATCATAGTCTTTAATGCTGTTAGGCTGCATATTTCTGATAAGGAATACCGGCTCTAATTGTATCTGTTTGCCATTTTTTTTGGCATCTATTATTGCGGATATAGCTATATCATTTTCTTTAGCCTTATAATCTGGATTCTTAGGCGGCCTGTTAAATCCTCTAAGGGTTATATCATACCCTTGGAAGGAAATGGTCTCTCCTTCTTTCATTTGCACCTCAGTATATTCTAGTTTATTTTCAGGTGTAAAATAATTTGTAAAAGCTTCTTCATTTAATTTTACCTTGATACCGAATTCATCTGCTACAACAGGGTAGGAAAATACCATGTTATCTTTGAGACCTAGAGCTGCTTTTACCTTACTAGATCTACCTGTTTTTATGTCTTTAAATTCTATAAGAGTTTCTAATCCGAAATCATGTGATTCTTTTACATACTCATCATTACTCGGAGCAAAATTTATATTTTTGATTATGCCATAATATTTAGAAGTAAAGAGCGTATCGCCCAGAAACATATCATAGGGTCTATAATCTAGGGTGTCTTCCATTTCTTTCATGAACTTGACATCCATCTGAGTCTTAGGAAGTGAAGCTATGCTGGAGAAAATATCTCTGCTTAAGTAATGCTTAGTACTAGGGTTACTGGCTGCAACTTTTTTGAAATCATTACTATATAGAACGTTGGGATATAGATCAAATGAATCTAATGGATTACCTTCCAGATCTACTTCTTTGAAATTTACAGTAAAGATTCTGTTATTCCCTACTACAGTATCTCCCCTATAGGTCATCCAGTAACCTTCTGCAAATAGTGGTTCGTCTTTTATAAGTTGTACAACTCTTGCAAGATCCTTATTCTTTATAAGTCCTTGCATGACAAATGGGTTCTTAGATATTATTCGTTCATTAAGTCCACTAGCCAATACCCCTATAATCATAATAGAAAAACCAAAATGAGATAAGGCAGATCCCGCCATTTTGATATTTTTAATTCCTGAAAATAATAGATTTCCTAGGTTAGCAACTATACCGAAAAAAGCACTGAAAGCAAGTATGTAGTACTGCCATGAAAAGTACTGAATATTCATATTCGTCACATAGGTGAGCATAGCAGCTATCAGTAATGAGGCAATCAAATAAGTCGATATTTTCTTGATCTTATCGCTAAAGTTGAATGCGTTATATCTTAGATATACAGTAATTCCAGATAAGAAAGCGATAAAGACGCCGATCCAAATCTGATATTTGTTGTAATGAGGTATAGGATCATTAATTACCCTTCCTATATGTTCTGGATCGAAATATTCCATGATAGAATTATATACCGGCAGTGATGTACTAGCCGAGATAATAATACCTGAAAACATGAGAACTAATGAGCCAATATACATCCAGAATTCTCTTGATGCGATAGATTCTTCTTTCTTTTTGACAGGAATATCCTTAGATCTAGAGAAATAGAGTATGAGACTAAGTACTAGAAAAAACACAACAAATCCTACGAGTTGCCACTCTAGTCCCATTTCAGTAAAGGCATGTACTGATGTATCTCCTAGAACACCACTTCTTGTCAGGAATGTAGAATATAATACTAATATAAAGGTGAGACTGTAAAATAAGAAAGTAGTTTTTATAGAATACCCGGTGCTCTTTGCAATAAGGTTAGTGTGTACACCAGCTATTAGAATTAGCCAGGGAACCAGAGACATATTCTCCACAGGATCCCAGGCCCAATATCCACCAAAAGTGAGCGCTTCGTAAGCCCAAGCACCGCCCATAAGAATTCCTGTACCGAATATACAAGAAGAAAACAAGGCCCACTTAAGCCCTGGTTGCAACCATCCTTTATAATCTTTTATCCATAGACCCGCAACAGCATAGCAAAAGGGAATTGCTGTGGAGGCAAATCCTAAAAACAGGGTGGGTGGATGTATAGTCATCCAGTAGTTCTGGAGCAGAGGATTTAGCCCTGTCCCATTTTGAATTACATTAAGGTAATCTGCCTTAGCGAAGATCGGCGCATCCATTGTATCCCTGAGTAGAAGCGTCGGGTTATTTCCTATTTTTATTATTGTTTCCCCTAATTCTATATGCACGCCTAATATCATAGACGAAATAAATACTTCGATAAGTGCAATAATCGTAAGTACGGGGGCTTCCCATTTTCCTCCTTTTACAAGAATAATTGTACCTAGAACGATATGCCAAAACATCCATAACATGAAGCTGCCTTCCTGACCTTCCCAGAATGCTGAAAAGATATATTTCATCTGCAGATCTGAGGAGACATGCTCATAGACATAAGAATATTCATAGCGCTGATCTATCATAACAGCGAAGATCAGTAGGATAAGTCCTAATATCGATATACTATGCAGACCAAAACCTATCCGTCCAAGAGTTGTCCAGCTAGACCTTATACCTTGTCTTTGTAGTTGAGTACTTTTAAAATAGGAAAAGGCAGCAAAGAGCGCTGAACAAAATCCTAAAATCACAAACGCATGAGCAAGCTGACCCTGCCACAGCGATTCACCTAAGTATTGGACTTTGTCCATTTATATTTCTGATTTTAGTGATAGTTCTTCGTCCTTATACTTAGATGGACACTTTGTTAATACATCGTTGGCTACAAAAATTTCATCTTGCATCTGTCCCGTTACAACAATCTGTTCTGCCATTTCAAAATCCTGAGGCTTCGGTTTAGAAAGGACTACCTGATTCGTCGCGCCATCGGCGTCTATTAAGAAAAAACTAAATTCGTTAGGTGAATTTTCTGGATCATAATCCATAGGCTTCTCTTTAGAGAGCGTTCCTGCGACCTTTAGAATAGACGATTTAGTCTTTGCATCAGCAAAACTTGCATAAGCACTTACATCTTCTGCAGCAGTTATGAAAATCACAATAGCTACTATAATCATAAGGATCGCTATAATATGTGTTTTTTTCATTTTTTTTAGATTTATAGTTTCAGTGTTTCCAATAAGAAAATAACTCTAGAATCATTAGCAAAACAAAAATACATTCTATATCCTTGCTATGCTAAAAACACTATTTCTTTAGAATCGTTCTAAAATTGTTTTAATGGCACAAAAATAGCTATTTATTAAGTCTTATTTACTCTGTAAAAGTGTATATGGTACATAACGAATATAATCTTTCTAAAGTTGTCGTCCTAGAACAGGCCTCTATCGTAAATGAGGACAACACTGTTTTGGAAAATGTCAATTTTGATCTCGTAGATGCAGAATTCTGTTATATCGTCGGAAAGAGCGGTAGCGGTAAGTCTTCTTTACTGAAAACTCTATATGGTGGAGTGAAGCTACAATCAGGTGCTGCCGAGGTTGTAGGTATGGATCTGACAGAGCTTAATAGAGCCAACACACCAGCATTCAGAAGGAAGTTAGGTATTATTTTCCAGGAGTTTCATCTGTTTAACGGCTGGACAGTTTCTGATAATCTAGATTATGTGCTGAAAGCTACAGGATGGGATAGTGAGGATGAACGAAGAGCCAAGATAAAGGACACCCTAGAGGAAGTTAATCTGACAAAAGCTGTAACAGATAAAGTATATCAGCTATCAGGAGGCCAGCAACAAAAACTAGTTATTGCTCGGGCAATTATAAATGATCCGGTACTAATCATTGCAGATGAACCCACGGCTAATTTAGATGCAGAGGCTTCTGATGAGATTATATATTTAATGAAAAGAATATCAGAAAAATATAAGACTGCTACACTTTTTGCAACCCATGATCGCAGACTGATGGAGAAATTTCCAGCTAGAACGGTACTCTGCGAGTATGGAAAACTTACAGAGCTAGCTTATTAATTCATCAGCTCTAGAGCATTAGAGACTTCAGTTACGGGAAATTTACATACCTTATTTTGACATACATATATGTACGTGTCACCTTCTTGTAACTTATCTTTAAGTAGTGCAAGATTTCCCTCGTTCTTGCCTCCTAGTAATAAGGCATTTCCTAGATATTTGCTAGCGAGTTCTTTTCTCTTATCCATCGCCTCATCACCTAGTACAGCAACCTCATATGGAGGATATACTAGATCGTGGAATAGCTGTAACCAATTAGAGAAGAATGATGGAGATTGCGAAGCAAATATCTGATCAAACATATTCTTCATCATCTGCTTAGCTTTCTCTTGATAATCAGGCTTGTATAATAGATCTCCTAGGGTGTGTAGATTCCTAGCCATTACAGAATTAGAACCAGGAATAACATTGTCAGAAAACTCCGCTTTCCTAGCCACTAGAGCAGGATCTAAGTCAGATGTATAATTAAACATCTTAGTTTCTTCGTTATAGAAATGCTGTATAGTATACTGCAATAAGCCGTCAGCTTTTTCTAACCATGCTTCATCGAAGGTCGCCTGATATAAACTTATAAACGCATCTATTACTAAACCATAATCATCTAAGAAAGCATTTATCGTAGACTTGCCATTTTTGTAATTTCTATCTAGTCTATAGTTGTCTTCCATCATGTTCTTATCTATGAAAGCAGCATTAGCTAAGGCCGTCTCCAGATACTCATTATTACCTAATGCATTGTAGGCATCGACATATCCCTTCAGCATGAGCGCATTCCATGAGCTTAGGATCTTGTCATCCAAGCCTGGTCTTATTCTTAAGGCTCTTATGTCAAATAAATTCTTGTTTATCTGAGATACAATTTTTTGTCCTTGTTCTAGAGTATATCCATGCTTGTCAGAGACTTTAGTAAGAGGATCTGTTATATGTAATATATTAGTATGTTCCCAGTTTCCCTTTTCTTTTACATTATAATAATCATTGTAAAACTTAGCTTTTTTCTCATCGCCAACAATAGAATCTATTTCTGATTTACTCCATACATAGAATTTTCCTTCTTCGCCCTCACTATCAGCATCTAGAGCGGAGTAGAATCCATTTTCCGGAGAAGTAAGTTCTCTTTTAATGAATTCTAAGGTCTGTTCTATTTTTTCCTTGTATTGCGGGCTCTGAGATATCTTGTAACCCTGAGCATAGAGACTCACAAGCTGACCGTTATCATAAAGCATTTTTTCAAAATGCGGTGCTAACCAATATGCATCTACGGAATATCTTGCAAAACCTCCTCCTAGCTGATCATATATACCACCATTAGCTATCTTGTCAAGGGTTGTTTTCACTGCCTCCATAGACCTACTGTTTCCAGTTGCATATGCATGTTTTAGCAGGTATTCATAATTGTTTGGCATAGGAAACTTAGGTGCACCGGTTCTTCCGCCTTCTCTAAAATCTATCGTAGAGAGAAAATTATTCGTAATTTGGTTCAGGCTTGCTTCGGAGAAATCTACATCACCTGTTTTGATTTCTATCTGATCGACACTCTGTATACCGGCTGTAATCTTAGCTGCGGATTGTTCTAGCTTATCTGGATTTTCTTTTTTTAGGGTTGCAAACTGATCGAGAATATTCATCCAGTCATCCTTAGGAAAGTAGGTTCCTGCCCAGACAGGTCTGCCATCCGCAAGAGCAAAGGCATTAAGTGGCCAGCCACCTCTGCCTGTCACGAGATTACAGGCAGTCATATATATATCATCTATGTCGGGACGCTCTTCTCTGTCTACCTTTATACAGACAAAATTATCATTCATCATTTTGGCTACAGTAGAATCCTCGAATGATTCATGTTCCATCACGTGACACCAATGGCAGGCTGAGTATCCGATACTTATAATCAGCATCTTATCTTCATTCTTTGCTTTCTCTAGTGCTTCTTCGCTCCAGGGATACCAGTTGACTGGATTATGAGCATGCTGCAGTAGGTAAGGAGAGCTTTCGTTGATTAGTTTATTTGTGTGAGCGTGATTCATTTCTTGACTTGTGGAGTTAATAGACTTACATGCGAAAATGAGAGTCGTAAGGCAGAAAATTAGATAATAATGTAGGTTCATAATTATAGAATAAGCCGCAAAGTTAACGCGTTTTTTATTCTTTAATAGCACATTATCTTCTTGTTAAATAGCATAATAAGATAAGACAAATTAAATAAAAAATAATATATTATAGCTTTGAAATCAATGAGCTATTGTTAATCTTGTATTTATTTGACATAAAAAACATCCTATTATGACTTCTATTCTAGACGATTCTGCCCCTCTGAACAAGCAATGGAGAAGATTCAATGGAGATAAAATCGAATTGCCTATAAGAAAGGCTGTAGAACAGACTATAATAAAAGAAACAGCAGCTGGACATCGTCTCAAGGTATGTATTGGTTCCGATTCTCAGGTTAAAGGAAGAACAGCAGAGTTTGCTACGGTCATAGTATTTCTAAGGGAAAATAGAGGTGGCTTCATGTTTATTCACAACAGTAAGAAAGTACAACAGATGTCTATAAAAGAGAGGATGATACAAGAAGTGGCTATGTCTGTGGAAGTAGCCTATAATCTATGTAATTTGTTAGATAAGTATAAGGTAGAATTGGAAGTACACGCTGATATTAACACAGATCCCGTATTTAAATCTAACACAGCGCTGAAGGAGGCAATGGGGTATATTCTAGGAATGGGCTTCGTTTTCAAGGCGAAACCCAATGCTTTTGCAAGCTCATCTTGTGCAGATAAGGTAGTCTAGGCATACGTTTTTAGAAAACTAATAGATATTATATAGGTTTTTCAAGACAAATTTATATCGTTGGTAGAATAATGCTGTATAATTCATATCAAAATTGCATTTTTGCACCATATTTTTCACTTAACATTCACTTATGAAATTACTATGTTCGCTGCTTTTTGCAGTATTTTCATCTGGGGTAATATTTGCTCAGATGAACAGCATTAAGTTCGAGGAGTTTACCTTGGACAATGGACTGCATGTTATCATGCATAAAGATAATTCTACACCTATTGTTGCTGTATCCGTACTCTATCATGTAGGCTCCAAAAATGAAAATCCCGATAGAACAGGGTTTGCACACTTTTTTGAGCATTTATTATTTGAGGGGTCAGAGAATATCGAGAGAGGAGAATTTGACAAATACATAGAGAAAGCAGGAGGCACGCTTAATGCAAATACTTCATATGATCGAACCTACTATTACGAAATACTTCCTGCTAATCAGTTAGAGTTAGGACTATGGCTAGAATCAGAGAGAATGTTACACGCAAGAGTGGAGATAATAGGTGTAGAAACTCAGAGAGAAGTTGTAAAGGAGGAAAGAAGACAGAGAGTAGATAATCAGCCTTATGGATCTTTGTTAGAAGAATCGATGAAGCGTGCCTACACAGTACATCCTTATAAATGGCCTATCATTGGGTCTATGGATCATCTAGATGCAGCAGTAGAGGAAGATTATAAAAAATTCTATGCAGACTTCTATGTACCTAATAATGCGGTTCTATCGATAGCGGGAGACATAGATCTTGCTGAGGCGAAGGTGATGATAACTAAATACTTTGGAGGAATTCCTAAAGGAACTAAAGAAATATATAGACCTTCTATAGTAGAGCCACCTATGACTAAGGTGGTAAGAGATACAATATATGATAATATCCAGCTACCAGCAGTGGTACAGACGTTTAGAATTCCAGCTCAGGGAACACCAGATTTTTATGCCGTTTCTATGATGAATACAGTACTGAGTAGAGGACAGAGTTCTAGAATGCACAAGCAGATCGTAGATAATTCTCAGTCGGCTGTTTTTGCAGGAAGTTTTGAGTTCGGACTAGAAGATCCAGGTGTAAGTATTGCATATGGAATATGTAATGCAGGGATACAGCCTGATAAGCTAGAAGAAGATATGAACACGGAAATCAGGAGAATACAGACGGAACTGATCTCAGAGGAAGAATTTCAGAAACTTAGAAACCAGATGGAAAATGACTTTGTAAGTTCTAATTCTAGAATGGCAGGTATCGCAGAAAGTCTTGCAAATTATCATGTGTATTATGGTGATGCTAATTTGATCAACAATGAATTAGATAGATATCTTGCTGTGACGAAAGAAGATATAAAGAGAGTGGCTAACGAATATTTTAACCTAGGACAGAGAGTTGTATTGCACTATCTTCCTAAAACCGACACACCTTAATTTTACTAAGTAGAAAAAGAAATAAAAATGAACAGAATATTATATAGTTTTTTCATTCTAGCTTTTCTTTCATCTTGTAGCAAAACAACCACGGATGGTGCTACGATGAAGAAGGTAGAAGAGATCAAAGAGGAAGTAGAATCCATATCTAGTCAAGATGCATGGAGATCATCAGTGCCTAAGCCTGGTCCAGCTAGGAAAATAAATATGGGTAAGTATAACACCATGACGATGCCTAATGGCCTAGAAGTTATCGTTGTAGAAAATCATAAGTTGCCTAGAGTTTCCTATCAGTTGTCGCTTAAAAATAAACCAGTATTAGAAAAAGACGCGGTGGGATTTGTAACAATGGCTGGTGATCTTATGAGAACAGGAACTAAGACCAAATCTAAATCTGAAATAGATGCGGATATAGATTTCCTTGGAGCTAGTCTGAATACTTCAGGCGGCGGTATATTTGCATCTAGTCTTACTAAACATCAGGATAAGTTACTAGCTATCTTGTCTGATGTCTTGTATAATCCATCATTTTCTCAGGAAGAGTTTGATAAGTTAAAGACTCAAACTATATCTGGGATACAGAGTTCTAAGACTGATCCTAATGCGATGGCCACTAATGTATCTTCTGTAATTAATTTTGGAAAAAATCACCCTTATGGTGAGGTAATGACAGAAAAAACCTTGGATAATATAACAGTAGAGAAGTGTAAGTCTTATTACAATACTTTTTTTAAGCCTAACAATGCTAGACTTACTATAGTAGGTGATATTACACCTGAAGAGGCTAAAGCTAATGTAGAGAAGTACTTTGGTACTTGGAAGAAAGGAACCATACCAGCCATAAAATACGATAAGCCAGCATCTGTAAAAGGTACGAATGTTGCTTTTGTAAACAAGGATGCAGCAGTACAGTCTGTTATTAATGTTACCTATCCATTAGATTTACAACCTGGGTCAGCTGATGACATACCTGCAAGTATTACAAACTCTATACTAGGAGGAGGCATCTTCTCTGGTAGACTTATGCAGAACTTAAGAGAAGACAAAGCCTATACATATGGCGCTAGGTCTAGATTAGGATCTGATGAATTAGTAGGAAGTTTTAAAGCTTTTGCGAGTGTAAGAAATGAGGTGACAGATAGCTCAGTTACAGAGATATTATACGAGATGAACAGACTAGCTACAGAACCGGTATCACAGGAAGATTTAGATCTTATTAAGAGTTCTATGTCAGGAGGATTTGCTAGATCTCTAGAATCTCCTCAGACGATAGCAAGATTTGCAAGGAATATTGTGAAGTATAAGCTACCTGCAGACTACTACGAAACTTACCTAGAGAAAATAGAAGCTGTTACGATTGCTGACGTCAGCAGAATGGCTGCTAAATACATCACACCAGAAAATGCTAATATCCTTGTTGTAGGAAACAAAGACGAGGTAGCTGAAAAGTTGGTAAGATTTGACTCAGATGGAAAGTTAGATTATTATGATGCTTACGGTAATATATTAGATATGACTGCTGTTGCGATGCCTTCAGATGTTACTGCATCTGATATTGTAAGTGATTATATAGAAGCGATAGGAGGAAAGGCAAAGATAAATGGACTGAAGTCCATGGAACAACACTTAGCTATGGAAGTAATGGGGCAATCTGCTACGGTAGATCTTTTCCAGAAAGCTCCAGATAAGTTTGCTTTGAAAATATCTTCAAGCGGCATGGTTATGCAAGAGCAAAAATATGATGGTATAAAAGGTTTTACTGGAGGAATGGGACAGAGCCAAGTTGTGACAGAAGGTCCTGAGCTAGCGAAACTTAAGGAAGAGGCTGTGATGATCAAGCAGATCAATTACCTAGGAGACAAATATAGCTTAGAACTAAAAGGAATAGAAGATGTAGAAGGGGAGAAGTGTTACAAAATAAATGTAACTAACCCTGCTGGGGATAAAGCAACGGAGTATTACTCTGTCAGCAAAAACCATCTGGTAAGAAGTGTTAGTACGCAAGAAGGTCCTCAGGGAAGTGTAACTATAACACAAGATTACCAAGATTATAAAGAAGTAGACGGGATGATGTTTCCACATAAGATGACCACATCAGGAATGATGCCTGTACCGTTAGTGATGAGTGTTACTTCTATCAAAGTAAATAAAGATATCGATGATGCCGTTTTCAAAATCACGGAATAATAATTAATAATAGCATATCAAAAAGTAAAAAGAGACCATCTTAATGTTATGATGGTCTCTTTTTTAGTTTACTTTAGATTTTGCTATTTAACCAATCTAACTAATATTACCATAGATCGGTATAATGCATAAATAACGCTTATTTTCCAGATTGATTGCAGAGATTTTAAATTATTTCCTTTTTTCAGTATTCTATTTCGATAATACTCTATTTTCTTGCAAATTTCTCTGATGTAACAATATTAAAGAGCTAAAATTTCAGCCATTCTTATCAATTCATCATTTAATAGGTTTTCTCTAGAAACTGCTTCTTCTAGTGTAGTGATACTTACTTTTTCGTTTTTGACACCTAACGCAATAGAAGATTTTCCTTCTAGCAATAACTCTACGGCAGAATGTCCTAGTCTAGAAGCTAATACTCTATCTCTGCATGTCGGAGATCCTCCTCTCTGCAGGTGACCTATTATGGTTACTTTGACATCATATTCAGGTGCTTTAGTTCTGACAAGATCAGCAATTTCCATAGCTCCACCGTTTTTATTTCCTTCTGCTACAATTACAAGATTAAATAGTTTTTGTCGTTTAGCAGATTTCTTAAGTTGTCCCATAAGGTCCTCCACACTCTGTTCTTCTTCTGGTAGGAAAATTGTTCCTGCTCCACTACCTATACCTGTGTATAGTGCGATGTAACCAGAGTGTCTACCCATGACTTCTATAAAGAAAAGCCTAGAGTGAGAATCAGCGGTATCTCGGATTTTGTCTACAGCTTCTACTGCTGTATTGATGGCTGTATCAAATCCTATGGTTACATCTGTACCATAGATATCATTATCTATTGTACCTGGTATACCGATGAAAGGAATATCATATTCACTGTTGAATACCTTAGCTCCTGTATATGTTCCGTTACCCCCTATAGCTACACAAGCGTCAATACCGTGTTCTCTAAGGTTTTCATAAGCCTTTTTTCGACCTTCCTTTTTCATGAATTCTTTGCTTCTTGCGGTACGTAAGATGGTACCACCTCTATGGATGATATTTCCTACATCGCCAGTCTGGAGCAAGTTGATGTTACCCTTGATCATTCCATCGTAGCCATGACTTATACCATAAGTTTCTAGCTTATGGTAGCGAGCAGTTCTTACAACAGCCCTTATAGCAGCATTCATTCCAGGCGCGTCTCCTCCGGAGGTAAAGACTGCTATTTTCTTTATATTACTTGTATTCATTTTGGTAATGATATTTATATAATTCTTGTATTGGTTTTTCGATAATCTTATCCGACTGGAAGCCGTTAAGTTTACATATTTTTTCTAGAATCTCTCGATAGTTATACGCAATAGAACCCACAAAGTTCATGGGCATGTTCATCCCGGACTGTAGCTGTTTTATCCTCTGATCTATAAACTCCTGAAAAATTCTTTCTAGGATATAGTGTTTATAAGCTGGTTCAGAATCTTTGAGGAAGATTGCGTAAGAAGCTATTTTGAAATTTGGTTTGCTCGAAGAATAAATTTCATCTAGAACACTAGAGGACTCATTGCTATATAGTTCTGCAAATCTGACTCTATCATTTTCTGGCATATATCCATAGAAATAACTCTTTACCACCTCTTTGCCTATTCTGAAACCAGATCCCTCATCTCCTATTAGGTAACCTAGACTAGGAATATGAGATTTTATCTCTGTTCCATCAAAAATACAGGAATTAGATCCTGTGCCAAGTATGGATACTAGACTTATCTGACCAGGGCTACAGGCTCTACAGGCACCTAATAAGTCAGAGGCAATTTCTATGTGTGCCGTCTTAGGAAATAGTATGGTCAATTGATTTCTCACTAGTTGGATCTTATCTTTGCCTATAACACCTGCGCCATAAAAGAAAATTTTTTCTAAGCTATCACTTTTAATATCAGAACTAGGATTAGTTATTTCATCCGCGTTTTGATTCGAAATAGGATTGATACCTTGAGACTGAAAATGATGTTTGTTTTCTATGTCAAAAAAGAGCCAATCAGATTTAGATGCGCCGCTGTCGATTATAAGTTTCAATGTTAAATTATTTACTAATTGTCAAAAATACACAAACTTATGGTTTGTTAAAACAAATCGGATAAATTAGGAAAGCTTAAAAGTCTTTCCATAAAGTATGGAATCTTGTGTCTGAAAACAAGTAGCGTAATGATTATACCGTAGACTGCTCCAGATAGGTGTGCTAAGTGATCTATCTTATCCCTACTATTCTTGGCTGCATGTGATGAGTAAATTAGATAGCCAATCCCTGCAAGTATAGCTGGGCATGGAATTATGAAAAATATCAAAAGTATGTTCCAAGGATTAAACAGGATGTAGGTAAATAATACAGCAGATACTGCTCCAGAAGCACCTATGGAAGCAAAAGATGGGTTATTCTTATGTTTAAGATAAGAAGGAATATCAGCGAAGATTATTGCACTTAGGTACATTAATATGTATCCAATCCGACCCATGGCTGGACCAAACTCTCTAGTGAATGCTCCCTCTACAGCAGAACCGAAAATATATAAAACATACATATTAAGTAATAAATGTATGCTGTCCCCATGTAGGAATCCAGAACTAAGCATTCTATAGAAGTCCTTATTTCTACTTTCAGAGTAAGGGGAATGTTTAAGTCTGTCAAACAAGGCTCTATTCGAGAATCCCTGATAGGAGACGAAGGCTGTAAAAATGCATATAAGAACAGTAACACTAATCATTGTGGTATGAATGTCCGTTTATAATGGTAAATGCTCGATAAAGTTGTTCCACAAAAAATAATCTAATCATCTGGTGAGAAAAAGTCATATTGGATAGAGATATGATCGTATCAGCTCTTTTTCTAATCTCATCATTGAAGCCATAAGCTCCACCTATGAGAAACACTGTTTTCGTTTTATAACTATCCATCTTCCTTTTTTCAATAAAATTGCTAAAACCTCGTGAACTGAAATGTTCTCCTTTCTCATCTAGTAGTACAATGCAACATTTATCAGTAAATTTTTCTATAAACTGTTGTGATTCTTTGTTTTGGACTATTTTGATTGAATTGTTTTTAGAAGCCTTTTCTTCTTTGAAGTCTACTATTCTTAACTTACAAAAATGTTTAAGCCTATCCGTATAGATTTTAACACCTTCTTGCAGATAACGTCCTTTTGTCCTAGAAACTTGCCATAATTCTATCTTCATCAAGTATATTCGAATTGGTAATCGCTAAGATGTAAAATTAGTTTTTCTGAAGAGTCTAGTTCTTTTTGAGGCTAAGAATCTTTTATATTTTTTGTTATTAGCCAGAAAAACTTAGTTAATTTTGGAAAAGATGGTTGGATCGGTTCATTATAAGCTATTAATAGTGATATATAGTGTGCATTATGATAATTATGTAGGCTAGAGTTTTGATGATAATGCCAATCTAGTAAATTTGTAAAAAAATATAGAAATGGGTAGAGCATTTGAGTTTAGAAAGGCTAGAAAATTTAAGCGATGGAGTAAGATGGCTAAGGTATTCAGTAGGCTGGGAAAAGACATCGTCATTGCGATAAAAGAGGGTGGGCCTGATCCTGAAACAAATTCTAAACTAAGAGCAGTTATACAGAATTGTATGGCAGCTAATATGCCCAAGGACAATATTAATAGAGCAATTAATAAGGCCAAGGACAAAGATACATCAGATTACAAAGAGGTTGTATTTGAAGGATATGGTCCTCACGGTGTTGCTTTCGTCGTGATTACAGCCACGGATAACAATAATAGAACGGTCGCTAATGTAAGGTCTTACTTTAACAAAACGAATGGAAGTTTAGGAACTTCAGGATCTGTTGTTTTTATGTTTGACCATTCTTGTTTTTTTAAGGTTGCACCGCAGGATTTAGATGTAGAAGAGCTCGAGCTAGAACTTATAGACTATGGAGCAGAGGAGGTATTTGTGGAAGAAGATCATATTATGATCTATGGTGCATTCGAAAGTTATGGTTCTATACAATCTTATCTAGAGGATAACAAGATGGAAATAAATTCTTCTGGGTTTGAGCGGATACCTACGGATACCAAAGAATTAAACGAAGAACAGATGGCAGATATCGAAAAACTAATCGAAAAACTAGATGAAGACGAAGATGTGATGCAGTTCTTCCACAATATGGCAGAATAGATATATTTACAATAATCTCCTTTTTTAGGCACTTTTTTTCTTTATAAGGCATTATAAGCTTGTAAGATAGCCTGGATTATATCTTTTTTGCTATCTTTCTAACTTAGTGTACTATATGATAGTACGCTATATCATACCTTGGATTAATGTACATACATACACAACCTTCTTAGTAAAGAGTCTTTCTTAGACTTGATACTGGTATTAAAATGGTGATAAACCAACTTATTTAATTTTTTAACAATACGCATTATGGCTTTAGACAATTACAAATCTTTGGATTTTTACCAGAGTAGAAGTGACAACAAAGGAGATGGATTCAGTACTTTCCAAGAAGGGGATAATTATTATTTTACTTATAGCGTGGACGGTAACGTATATCTTATAAGTGAGAATTATAATACTAAAAAAGGAAGAGATAACGGTGTAGAGTCCGTCAAGAAAAACATGAAGAACAAGGACCGTATGGTTACCAAAAGTGAAAATGGGAAACACTTTTTTAGCCTAAGGGCAGGTAACAATCAGGAAATTGCGAGAAGTAGGTACTTTAATTCTGCAGCTGACGCGACAGCGGGTATAGGTGCTATTCTTACGGGTAAGTCTTCACTTTCGTCTTTATCAAATATCTCTAAGAAAGTAGATACGAAGAAGACGGAGTACAAAAAGACTGAACATAAGAAAACTGATCACAAAAAAGATAATTATAAGAAGAAGGAGTATAAGGATAACACAAAGAGAAATGTTACCGGTGCTGCTGCTGCAGGTGCCGCTGGATTAGCTGCTAGTTCTTCTAGTAAGAAAACCTACAAAAAAGAAACTGTAGCTACTGGTGCTACTGCCTCTACCGGTAAGTCTTCTTACAACAAAAATACAGAAAAAGCAGTATACAAAGAATCAAGTGGAGGATTCAAGTGGTGGTGGTTATTGCCATTATTATTGTTGTTAGGTTTAGGTTTTTTCATTTTGAAAGGATGTGACGGTTGTGGAGGAGCAGCTGCACTTAAAGACAAAGCGGAGGAAACTGCTGCTTCTGCAAAAGAAACGGTAAAAGATGCTGGCGCTCTAGCTGCTGAAAAAGCAGCTGCGGCAAAAGCTGAAGCTGAAAGACTTGCTAAAGTTGCATCTGATAAAGCTGAGGCTTCTAGGATAGCTGCAGCAGAAGAAGCGGCTAGAGTTAAGAAGGAAGCTACAAGAACTGTAAAAGATTATGTAGGAAATAAAGCTTCTGGCTATTAATAGAAAAGAACTTAATAAATAAATATATTAAAAAGATGGTTTCGCAAGGATCCATCTTTTTTTACTTATATATAAGTCTAATTTAATTGTTTCATCGTTTTAGATTTTGCAATTTTATACCCTAAATATTACGATGATCTATCTTTTTAATATTCAAGGAGGTTATTAAAAATAAAATATCTGCAGCTTTGAAGAAGACTGTGCGAATGTATTATGTTAGCTTTTTATTTTAGCAATCTATTTTCTAAGATAACGACTCACGAAGCGATTGCAGGCGTGATGGAACTACAATCGGTAGGGGTGTCAATTATGGTAATACACGAAATATTGTGAAGTATTAATAATATAATTATTGCTTCCCCTGATATCTTATTGCTGACGGATTTGTTATCAAAAAATTACTAAATCCGGCGATTATAAGGCAGGCTCCAGCCAGCAACATGGTATTAATTATACTATCTCCAAATAGATTTTTGTATAAGAAATTGATGCCACCTACAGCTGCTACAATCTGTGGTATAACGATGAACATATTGAACAAGCCCATATACGTACCCATCTTTCTAGGATCGATAGCACTAGACAGCATAGCGTAAGGCATAGATAAAATACTGCCCCAAGATATACCAATACAGGCAAAACATACATGAAGCATATTCTGATCTTTAGAGTAAAGCATAAGTACAAAACCAAGGCCACCTGTTAATAAACTGAATAGATGGACAAGCTTTCTATTTATGCTTAACTTTCTAGTTACAAAAGTAAGGATAAGTGCGAAAACCATAGAAGATAAGCCATACGTTCCCATCGCGGATCCTACTAGATCCGCAGCATTATTATAAGCTAGATCTGCGATCTGATAAGCTGCTGGGGTCAGATTTTCTTTACTTGGTTTTGCTGCGTTGAAAACATGCTCAGTTAAGGCAGGGGTGGCCATACTCCACATTGTAAAAAAAGCAAACCAACTGAAAAACTGTACCACACCTAACTTGAGCATAGTCTTAGGCATAGTTACTATATTCCTAAAAATTTCTTGTATACCGTGTAATAAGCCTTTAGTTTTTTCTTTCTCTTGTAGAAATTCGTCCATATCAGTAGGTGGATATTCCTTAGTAGTTAGGACGGTGTACAGAATGGATAAGAGAAATACGATGCCTCCTATAAGAAAAGCCATTTTGACATTGTCGGGGATAATATTTTCTGCTGATATATTACTTACGCCTAGACCTGTAAGCATGAGCGGTAACTTACTTGCTACCCAGGTTCCTATACCGATGATCAGTGTCTGTACTACAAATCCATAACTACGTTGCTGCTCTGGAAGTAGGTCCGCAACCAGCGCTCTGAAAGGCTCCATACTGACATTAATAGATGCATCCAGTATTAGGAGACAACCCACAGCAACCCATAAGGCAGGGGAGTGAGGCATGAAGATGAGCGCTGCTGAAGCTAGGATAGCTCCTATGAGAAAAAAAGGCTTTCTCCTTCCATACCTTTCGCTCCAAGTTCTATCACTAAGATAACCTATAACAGGCTGTACTAGAAGACCTGCCAAGGGGGCAAAAATCCATAGCATAGGAATAGCATCTTTTTCAGCTCCTAGTGTTTGGAAAATCCTAGACATAAAACCACCTTGTAAGGCAAACCCAAATTGAATTCCCAAGAACCCGAAACTCATATTCCATATCTGCCAAAAACTTAGCCTAGGTTTTTCCATTATTAAATATTATCGTATGAACTGATTACTTTATACTCATAAGGTTCTAATGTTATCACAACTCCTTTTTTTAGATCAAATTTTGAGTTATCGAAAATCTCTTTTCCTTTCAGATCTTCTTGTAGTTGTATATTTTCTGCTTCCTTCCCTAGATTCACAATTACCGTTACGGCATCTCCTGCCTTTTCTCTTTTGAAATAAAGGACTTGCTCATTGTTGGTAAAAAAATGAGGGGTTTCATCTCCATATTTTCCGTTAAGTAAGGCCTTGTTACTATGCTTAAGTAGAAATAATCTCTTATAGAATTCGCTATATGCATATTGCTCAAAACCGATATTGTCTTTCTCGAAAAACTTTAATCTCTTTCGTAAAGGTTCTTCTTGTCCACCATAGATAAGGGGCATTCCCTGAAAGGTGCAAGTAATGACGGCTAATGCTTTATGGGCATCTCCCAATCTGTCAAACACTGTCCCTGCCCATGTGTTTTCGTCATGGTTAGAAGTAAAGTGCATATGAAAACCATTTTTAAATTTAACGCTATCCTGCTTGTACCACTCTATAATATCGCTCGCATTTTTTTCACCTTTGGCAATATCATTTAGAATATGGTGGAAGCTCCATCCATAAGTAGTATGGAAGGCCTTACTATTACGATGAGAAACGACTTCCGATTCAGCAAGTAGGAATAGTGGTTTTATTTTTAATAATTCTGCTGAGGCGGTGTCCCAGAAATCTTGTGGCACATTGTGGGCTACATCTTGTCTGAACCCATCGACATCCAATTCTTCTATCCAGTAAACAAGGGAAGATATCATTTCCTTACGCATATCCATATTGTCATAATTGAGATCAGCAACATCTGTCCACCCCCACGATTCACCTGTTCCTGGATCTATAGGATCTATAACATTTCCATTTTCATCTTGCGTAAACCATTCTGGATTATCCTTAATCCATGGGCTATCCCATCCAGTATGATTAGGTACAAAGTCTATTATAATATGCATATCTTGATCATGAATAGCTTCTACCATCGCTTTGAAATCCTCCTTAGTACCGTGTTCTGGATTGACGTCTTTGTAATCTGATACAGCATAATAACTCCCCAGTGTGCCTTTCCTATTTGTCTCACTAATAGGGTATATGGGCATGAACCATAAGATATCGACACCCATTCCTTTTAGTCTAGGAAGATGGCTTACAAAAGAGTTGAAAGTTCCTTCTTCAGTATATTGTCTGAGATTTACCTCATAGATAGTTGCATCTTTAGCCCAGTCTGGTAATGCGTAAATATTTCTATCTTTTTCAACAGTATTATTCTTGCTAGATTTAGAAGTGGGATCTACTTTACAGGAAAAACTAAATACTAATAATGTAAGAAAGACCAGATTAAAATATTTCATGTTTCTATATTTTTACGGTAACGGCAGTATTTTTTTCGATAACGTGCGATGTTCCTGACAACACAATAGATATTTCAGTATCAGAATTATTATGTAAAATAACCTTAGATTTTAAAATACAAATTTTTAATTCAGAACCTCTAAATACCACTTTAAAATTTATACGATTCCATGCCTCGGGTATATTAGGGCGAATGTGTAGTATATTATTTTTAACTTTCACGCCACCAAATCCCTTTACTACAGACATCCATGTTCCTGCCATGCTCGTTATGTGCAGACCATCTTCGGTGTCATTGTTATAATTATCTAGATCTAGTCTAGCTGTTCTTACATACATTTCATAGGCCTTGTCGAGATCGCCTAACTTACAAGCTAAAATAGAATGCACGCAGGGCGAAAGAGAAGACTCATGCACGGTGAGGGGTTCGTAATAATAGAAATTTTTTTTATGTATCTCTTCAGAAAAGTGATCTTCAAAAAGGTAAAGACCTTGCAGCACATCTGCTTGTTTTATATAACAAGATCTCAGTATTCTATCCCATGACCATTTTTGGTTGATAGGCCGATCAGCAGCATCTAGATATTTAACTGGAATGATATCCTTATCTAGAAACCCATCCTGTTGAAGGAAAATGCCAAGAGCTTCATCTTTTGGGAAATACATATTGTCAATAATGTCTTCCCAAAGCTCTAACTCAGCAGCTTGTAAATTATGATTATTGATTAAGTCTTTGTACCTACTCGGAGAATCATTTTTCAGTTGGATTATATTTTCTTTAGCGTATTCTAGACACCATTTAGCAATGTAATTAGTATACCAGTTATTATTGACATTGTTTTCATACTCATTAGGGCCTGTGACGCCTAGCAACACATATTGTTGCTTAGCCTTAGAGTAGTTAACTCTCTGTGCCCAGAATCTTGCTATAGCCAGTATGACGTATATTCCATAATCGTGTATATATTTTTCATCTCCTGTATGATTTACATAATCATATATTGCATATGCTATCGCACCATTTCTATGTATTTCTTCGAACGTAATTTCCCATTCGTTATGACATTCTTCCCCGTTCATTGTAACCATAGGGTAGAGTGCTCCTCCATTCTTAAAGCCTAGTTTTTCTGCATTCTCTATAGCTTTTTGTAAATGGTTATATCTATATATAAGTAAGTTTTTAGCAACTTCTTGGGGAGCTGTAAAAAGGTAGAATGGAATACAATATGCTTCTGTATCCCAGTACGTACTACCGCCGTATTTCTCTCCTGTTAATCCTTTTGGGCCGATGTTTAGCCTAGCATCATCTCCGCTGTAAGTCTGATGAAGGTGGAATATATTAAATCTGATACCTTGCTGAGCGGAATCGTCACCTTCTATTTCTATATCACTGAGAGACCATTTATTCGCCCATTTTTCTTTATGTATTTTCCTAAGTTTAGCGTAACCTAATAACTCTACGGATCTTAGTTGATTATATGCATTCTCTTTCTGTTCTTGGGCGCTTACATGCATATTAGATATAATCGCAGCATGCTTAGTTAATGCTATGGTATCTCCAGTGTTGACGGAGGCTTGGAACTGTAGTTTTCCTGTTGCTGAACTTATCTTATGATATTCTCCTGCTATATTATTTTCATTTTGCCGGCAGACAGATAAGTTTCCAGCTGTAACATGGAAGGATGTTATTCTAGTTTCTGCACTTACAAAGAATATATTTTCTCTCGTATCTGAGGAATAGTTATGCCAGAAGTTTTCCTCATAATTAGAATCTTCATTTCTTATGTCAAAATCTAAAAAAGAATCGATCTGGAACTTTGCATCTTTTGGAGCAGTAATAATATCTACCTTGTAATGCAGTGCACCAATGTCAGGATGACTCATCGAGCAAAATCTTTCTGAGTTTATCTTTAAGACAATATCATTTTTCAATTTTATCGTGCACGATCTTTGTAAAAGGCCATTTTTCATATCCAGTGTTCTGGAAAAATCTATAACCTCGCTCGATGCTAGATCTACTTTTTCATCATTTGCGATAAGATCTAGTTTGATCCAGTTACAAGAATTTAGGACCTTTGCAAAATATTTTGGGTATCCATTTTTCCACCATCCCACCTTAGTTTTGTCAGGGTAATAGATGCCTGCAACATAATTCCCTAATAGGCTACTACCAGAATAATTTTCTTCTAGATTTCCACGCTGACCTATTCTGCCATTCCCAATACTAAAAATACTTTCTGAAATCTTATTATATTCAGGATGAAAAGAACTTTCTATTATTTTCCATCTATCTGTAGTCAGGTAGTTTTTCATTCAGTTGTCTCTTTGTCATGTAATTTATGGAATAAGGAGGGGATGTCAATTTCTATAAAATCTGGAATCACGATATGCGCATTATTGAGCGAAGAATCGGTTCCGATACCTACAGCATAGAAATTACCCTTAAGTGCAGCTTCGATACCTTTTTCAGAATCTTCAAAAACAACAAGGCGTTTGGGTTCTAGTTCTAGCCCTTTAGCACCCTTAAGAAACACCTCGGGATCAGGTTTCGAATTTACAACATCATTGCCGTCTACAATTATTTCAAAATAATGATTAATTTTTAAAAACTGTAATACCTTTCTGGCATTCTGACTTGCTGATCCTAATGCTATTCTAAGGTTATTAGCTTTTAGGTAATCTAGTAACTCCATGACACCAGGTAATATTACACTATTATCCATAGTAGAGAGATAGTCAAGATAGATATCATTTTTCACTTTACAAATTTCAGCTTTTTCTCGATCTTTCAGTTGGATTTTACCTATAGATAGAATATGTTCCAGTGATTTTTGTCGGCTTATTCCTTTAAGCTTTTCATTATCTTTTTCTCTAAATGTTATACCTAGATCTTTAGCGATTTTCTGCCAAGAAAGAAAATGAAACCTTGCAGTATCCACCACCACTCCATCTAAATCAAAAATACATCCCTTTATCATAAATATAAATAAGTTAAGGAAGCAATTTTTAAAGATTAAAATTACTTCAGTTAAAAATAACTAAGACAATATAGATTTTAGGCTCTTTCTATAGCCGTACTTATCTTCTAAGAAGGCAATAACTCCAAAGTATACTTTAGAAGATTTATGCAATCTTAAGTGTTGCATCGTCTTTCTCAGATATTCTACAGCATTATTTCCTATATGACTTTCTAGGTGATGTGCAACAACGGATTTATAGATTTCTAGCAGCCTGTCGTCATAAGACTCATCTAGCTGGAAATCATATCGGAGAAGGTGTCTTATTTCATTTTCCTTGCCAAGTAGTTTTAATATTTGATCGTTGTTTTTGGTGTGGCTATAGAAATCCAACTGTTTCTCTACTTTCCAATCCTCAATAATTACCTTTATCTGTTTATCTAGATTTCTTTGGCTTTTATTATGCTGGTTTGCAAGATCATAATATTTGAAAAGTTGAGTTTGTTGTAGCAACTCTAAGGATACTTCTCTAATTTTTTTTACGTCGTTTTTCTCTATAAGCATAATAAGATATGCGTCCCCATAAACATTAATACGTGTAGAATCTTGTATCAGTGCTATTATACTCGACAAGGTATGATGATCAGACTCTCTAGCTATTTCTATAAGGATATCATGCATTAAGTTCTTTTGGATCTTAGCCAACATTGACAATTTAAGTTTGCCAAGTCCCTGTTGTAACCTTATGATGAGGCTTTGTTTATGGACAAAAGTCTTATCAGAGTAAGTTTCCAATTCTACTATTCGCTCTAGCAAAAATTCTATATCCTTTTTACTTAGTAATTCCTTGTCAAGTAAGGTATGTATAAAGTCATAAGAATGGACAACATCAAAATAGGACCGCTCGGCTATGTCTAGAAATTTCTTTTTGAGACTCTGCTGTTTCAGTGGTGCTTCTATCTTAGTAAACAGATCTCTAGATAGTGATGAGAAATCGTTCAGCCAATTAGAAATCTCTTCGGACTTACTTGGGTATTTCTGGATTACATAATAGATTTTCAGTAAGCACTCTATGATAAGTTTACCAGCTGTCTCAAATTTTGATAAACTGATATAGTCCCCAGTTTGGTTTTTAAAATCATCTAGGGTTCTTAGTAGAAGCTTATAATTTGCGTGGCTTATTTTTCTATCTCTGGTGCTTACAGGTGGGATAATAGAATCTAGGATACTTTTTATCTGTCCAGAATCACTTTTTTCTGTGATATTTAAGAAATGAACCCTTAGCGCCGTTTCTAATTTTTTGTCTTGTTTAGCGTAGGCTAGAACAAACGCTAGCAAGTCCTCACTGTCGCTCTTATCGAGAAGCTGTGATAGAGGCTTTCTAGAAATCCTAGGTTTAGAAATTCTCTTTACGGGTGGAATAGGCTTAGCAGCTTCCTCTATAAGCAGTTCTCTACGAATGTAAAGGTATGATGCGATAATATGAGAACAAATCTTGTTCGATTTAAACTCTTCGCAATCACAAGTATGATGAACTAATTTGCTGGACTTAAGCATCAGCTCTGTCTCAAAAACTGCGCCTTCAAAGTTTACTTTTATGATCCAGAGATTATTGTTTCTATCTACGGTCTGAAAGCGCCCATCATCGAGGATACTTTCCGCCTGTGCATAGCCTTTGTCACTGAACGTTTGTTCAATTTTTTCTAGATATTTTAATATAGATCGTTGTGATATCATTAACTTGCGCTCAAACTTCCAAGATAGTTTTTAATGTTTAATTAATATGTATAACTAAAATGAAAAAAGCTGTAATTGTACGACATGCGAAATCTTCATGGGCTAACTTGGATCTAAAGGACATAGACAGACCGCTAAATACGAGAGGATTACATGATGCACCTAAAATGGCGAAATTACTTCATAAGCATATAGATAGACTTGATAAGATATTTACGAGTCCAGCAGTAAGAGCTAGATCTACATCACTGTTTTTTGCCGAATCATATGGAATTTCAGAGGATGATATGAAGATTATTCCAGATTTGTATTACGGTAGTGAAGAGGAGTTATTAGAAACAGTGCAGCTTGCCCCTGATGAGGCTGATAGTATTGCGCTGTTCAGTCATAATCCCAAAATCACTCATTTTGTTAATTTATTTACTAAAAATTATATAGACAATGTTCCGACTTGCGGCATTTCTATTCTCGTAGCAGATATATCAAGTTGGAAAGAGTTTAATGAGAGAACCGCTGAATTATATACAGTTCTTTTTCCTAAATTAGTATTATGATTATTCGCTATATCATAATAATTACTTTATCTATACTGCTTTCGGGGTGTTCTGACAAAGAAACTTATCCACTATCGATAGAGAAAGAAAAAATGGTTTCTATTCTGATGGACATAACCATAGCGGAACAAACTACTGCGAAGTTTGATCTAAGTGTTAGAGATAGTATATTCGAATTATTCAGGAACCAAATGGCAGAAATTTATAACGTTTCTAACTTTGACATACAAAAAAACATGTTAGAGCTACAACAAAACCCTGAGTTATTTAGAGAAATAAATGATCTATCTACTAAGAAAATGCAAGAGAGGAGTAAGGCACTAGAAGAGAAGAAAAATGATGCATCTAAGAAAAACGAAATGGAATCTACGGATAAAGATGATAAGGAGGTGCCGAAAAAAAGAAATAATAATTAACAATTTCATAATGTATAAAAACCTGTAGTCTAGCTCTTTTTATAGACTTTCGTAAAAAATATAAACCATGGGCAATCTGGCAACAATCCTTATAGTGGATGATGAAGAAGATATATTAGAATTACTACGATATAATCTAGAAAAAGAAGGCTATAAGGTAAAGACAGCTAAAAATGGAGATTCAGCTATAAAAAAAGCAATAGATCATAAGCCAGAACTTATATTACTAGATATTATGATGCCTGGAATGAATGGAATAGAGGTATGCGAGGCAATCAGGACAACTGCTGGATTAGATAATACACTGATAGCTTTTTTGACAGCTAGATCAGAATCGTTTACACAGATATCAGCATTGGATGCTGGAGGAGATGATTTTATCAACAAACCCATTAAACCAAAAGTGCTCATCAGCAGAATTAAGGCCTTACTACGAAGACATATTGATGTCAATAAAAGTAGTTCTGATGGAATTCTGATCCTAGGCGATCTCAAAATAGATTTTGAGAAAATCAAGGTAACAATCGGAGAAAAGGACATTTTCTTAGCGAAGAAAGAATTTGCCTTGCTTAAATTGCTGGTTTCTAAGCCTGGAAAAGTGTTTAAGAGAGGAGAAATTTTTAATAACGTTTGGGGCTCTAATGTTATAGTCGGTGATAGAACTATAGATGTGCATATTCGAAAGCTAAGAGAGAAACTCGGAAGCTCATATATAAAAACAATAAAGGGAATCGGATATAAATTTGACTTTTAGGCTTTGTTTAGAAATTTATCCATACGTCAGACCACTTTCTACATTACCATTCTATTGGTCTTGTGCAGTGTCGCATTGCTAGTAATTTTTGCTGAGTTAGAAGACTTAGATATAGGTCTCAAGCAATACTTTATCTTCATGCTAGCCTTATCTGTTCTTACAATATTTATTATAAGAGTATTGTTCGAACGGTATCTTATCAGGAAGATAAGTCTTATTTATAAGGTAATTCATAGTTCTAAGAGAACGAACTCAGAAAGTAACGTAAGTCTCAATACGTCTTTTGAAGATCTTGATTCGGAGGTGGCAGCATGGGCCGCAACAAGAAACGAGGAAATACTAATATTGAAAAACTTAGAATCCTATAGGAAGAATTATTTAGGAAATATTTCTCATGAACTTAAGACGCCTATTTTTACGGTACAAGGCTTTATCCATACATTAATAGACGGTGGATTATATGATGATAAAGTCAATATGAAGTACCTGAAGAGGGCGAGTAATAATATTGACAGACTTAAGGATATTGTAGATGACCTAGAGCTGATTAACAAACTTGAATCAGGAAAAGATAATCTAGATATTGTAAAGTTTGATATTGTAAAATTGATCAATGATGTCAAGTTAGACCTTGGTGTTCTTGCAAAAAAATCAAAATTAGATATAGAGATTGTGCTACAAGAATCTGATTCTTATTTTGTCCTAGCTGATAGAGAAAAAATAAGGCAGGTGCTCAATAATCTTATTGTCAATGCCATTAAGTACGGGAGAAAGAAAGGTAAGGTTATTATAAGTGCTGAGGACATGGAGCACCAGATCCTGGTAGAGGTTTCTGATGATGGCATCGGTATAGAAAAAGAACACCAAAAACATCTTTTTGATCGGTTCTATAGAGTAGATTCAGGAAGATCAAGATCAGAAGGTGGCTCGGGCCTAGGGCTGTCTATTGTTAAGCATCTAATAGATGCACACGAGCAGACCATAAACCTAAGAAGTACTGTAGGGGAGGGATCTACCTTTGGTTTTACACTTAAGAAAGCATAAGTAAATCTTAGACTAAGGATTATCTAGATCAGTCTCTGTGTCAAATATTTCGTCGCCATTAAGAACTTTTATGATGCTGTCTCTGTAGCTGTAGAACTCTGGAAGTTCATCTTCATCCATAGGGTCAGCGGGGGGGAAGTTTTCTCTTAGGTGGTTTATTTGTTTGCCGTTTTTCCAGAATCTAAAACATACATGAGGACCTGTCGCTAGTCCTGTCGAACCCACGTAACCTATCGTTTGTCCTTGTTTCACACGGTTACCTTTTTTGATACCTTTAGCAAATTTTGACATATGTAGATACTGTGTACTATATGTTTTGTCGTGCTTTATTTTGACATACTTACCATTGTTTCTAGTGTAGCTAGCTTTTATGACAACTCCATCAGATACAGAATGAATAGGTGTTCCATAAGCAGCGGCATAATCAGTACCTAGATGTGGTATCCTTCTTTTTTTGATGGGGTGAAATCTATTTCTGTTAAACTTAGAAGATATTCTAGAATATTTCACTGGTGCTCTTAGGAATTCACCCTTGGTCGGTCTTCCATCTATATCATAGAAGCCCGCATACTTAGCATTCTCGTAAAATAGAGAATAGTGTCTTCCACTCTCGTTTTCGTAATAGGCAGCAAGGATGTCACCTACTGCCTCATATCCACCTTCTATAATCTTGCGCTCATAAATGAGCTTATATCTATCTCCTTTCTGAGTGTAATAGAAATCTACTGCTGATGCAAAAGCATCTTCCATCTTATCGATCATCACGGCATTCTGTCCATTCTCTATCATGGAATTCCATAGCGAGCTCTCCACAACACCAGAAGCACTATCTATTTCTATGGTAAATGGTTTTTCGTGTACATCTACTGTAAGGGAATCAAATAGACCATATCTGACATAACTAAAAGGATCTGGTTCGTAAATCATACAAAATGGACTGCCACACTCATCTTGTTTTACGAAAGTTAGCTTTTTTCCTGCCTTAATTCTTCTTACACTATATACATCTTTTGACAATTTCTCTAAGGAAGATATCTTTGTATACGGTACCTGATATTCAGACAATATGTCTCCAAGAAATTGATTTGGTTTTATCTCTAGTTCGTCAAAAGAAAAGGAAGATAGATCATATCCGAACTTGTAGATTTTTTTTTCTACAGGAATATCAACAGAGACTTGCTGATAAAACTCCGAATCATTTTTCTTTATATACTTGTTCCATGCAAGTAGACAAGCCGCAGCTAAAATAGCTCCTATAAGAACATCTACAAATAAACTTTCTCTCTGTTTCATCTATTATCCAGTGTATAACGTTATCTTAAAATTTGCTGGAAATTCGTTTCTGCACGCTAAAATAATGGTTATTTTGAATTCTATGTAATTTATTTTCACTAAAGCGAATTCTCTTTACATATTTGCGACATAATTTTTCCAAAAAAAATAAGATGAAGGCTTTAAATATATCGGGGCGGATTATGGATTTTTCAGAGCCTAAAATAATGGCCATTGTAAATCTAACTAGCGATTCTTTCTATACAAATAGCCGTTTTGGCGATTCTAAGCATGTTGTTCAGTATATAGAAAACGCGTTAGAGCAAGGGGCAGATATTATAGATATCGGGGCGATGTCTTCTAGACCAGGTGCTAAAGAAATACCTCTCCAGGAGGAGAAAATAAAAATTGTTAATATACTTTCTGAGGTAAGAAATATATATAAGGATATCATTATATCAGTGGATACTTATAGAAGTGAAGTTGCAATAGCAGCAGCTGACATGGGCGCTGATATGATTAACGATATATCAGGAGGAACTCTAGATGCTTCTCTATGGGATACTATGGCAGAGCTAAAACTGCCTTATATCCTGATGCATATGCAAGGGTCACCTGTGGATATGCAACTTAATCCACACTATAATGATGTCGTATATGAAGTATTGAGTGGACTGATACAAAATGTTCGGATACTGAGAAATAAAGGATTAAGTCAGATCATAGTAGATCCAGGTTTCGGGTTTGGGAAAACGATAGATCATAATTACAAGTTGCTAGATAAGCTCAATGTATTTGACATTCTAGATCTTCCTATTATGGCAGGTATAAGTCGTAAATCTATGATATACAAACCCATTAACAGCAATCCTGACAATGCTCTGAATGGTACGTCAGCATTACATATGATTGCGCTAGAGAGGGGCGCATCTATTCTTAGGGTTCATGATGTAAAAGAGGCTAGAGAATGCATAGATCTGCATACACTTCTCAAAAGGTCTAGAACAAAATGATATTATACCATTTCTATTTTTAGATGACGGAAAAGGATTTAGAATTGTTCAAAATGGATCAAGGCAAAAAACGTAGGCGAACCCATAGGTTCGGCGAGGCTTTTTAACGAAGGAACATGAAGAACAAAATAAATAATTACCGTCATTCTAAACTAGAATTGGTATTATAATAATTCTTAATATGTTTTAACGGTTAAAATCCAGTTAAAAGCGCTATTTTTGGGAAACTTATAGCTTGTAAATAAGTTATTTTGTACTACGGTATAACATATGGAGGAGATAAATGATACGCCAGACAAAAAAGCCCCTTTCTTAAGAAGGCTTATTTGGCTATTACTTCTACTCTTCGTTATCCTCCCTTTACTTTTTATTTTGCTTTTACAAATTCCATATTTCCAAAATATAGCTGTAGATTATTTTAGTGAGAAATTGAGCAAGCAGCTACATTCTGAAGTTAAGATAGGAGAGGTAGATATAAATTTCAGGAAAGGTATAATGGCAAAGGATGTGTTTATAATAGATCCCGCAAAAAATGATACGATTCTTTCTGCGGGTTTACTCTCCACTTCATTGACGGAGAACCTTCTGTATGTTTTTCAGAATAAGTTGTCAATGAATAAGATTATACTGAAAGATGCTAAAGTATTTATTAAGACAGCTATAGGAGATGAGGAGTCCAATTTGACTCAGATACTTAGAAGACTTTCCTCTCCAGACAAGGGAAAGTATCCACCTAATAAGTCGTTTGCACTAAGTATTAAAGAAATGGATCTCGAGAATATAGCATTTACTAAGTTAGATGAGAATACAGGATCGCTAGAAAATTATAAATTAGGCAAGGCGCTAATATATATAGATGAAATAGATCTGGACAAGAATATCTATCATTTTAATGAGATAGAATTAGATAGTCCAGAGTCTTATCTTAATCTATTTGCGCAGGTTATAGAAGAGGAGAAAATACTTGAAGGAGAATCGGAACGAAAGGGCGATAGTCCATTCTCTTTGCTGGTCAAAAATCTAGTAATCACCAACGGGAAATTTTATTATGTGGATGAGAGTAATTTTCAAACACGCTATTCTGGTTTTGATCATTTTGATTCCAATAATTTTCATGTAGATGATCTTACCTTACTTGCTCACGATATTATAATAAATGATAGTACGGGAATCGCGGTCGCTATGGAGAAAATGATCTTAGAACTGAATGACAATTTCCAGATAAGGGATATCTCAGGGGACTTTGTCTTTAATGATAAGATATTAGCGGTGGAAGATTTTAATTTCGAAACGAATGACAGTAGAATAAATGAAAGTATAAAGCTTAAATACCGTAACAGGAATGCATTTAGGGATTTTGTCAATAGTGTAATAATAGATGCTAAACTAAAGCGGTCGTATGTGGATATAGATGATATAATCTACTTCATGCCACAGCTTCAAGAGGAAAAGTTTTTCATATCTAATAGTGGTAAAAAAATATACATAGATGGAAGATTGCTAGGTAAGGTGAATAATCTTTCTGGAAAGGACATCTCTTTAAACCTAAATGATGAGATTCTTCTAGAAGGTAGAATAGATACAAGGAATCTTACCGATCCTGATAATACACTGATCAATCTAGAAGTAAAAAGTCTTAGCACTAGTATCGCTAGTCTCAGAAACATAATCCCTAATTTTAACCCGCCAGATAACTTCAGTAAATTAGAAAGATTAGATTTTTCAGGTAGGTTTGATGGATTTTATACAGATTTTGTGGCCTATGGAGATATGAAGACAACTCTGGGAGATATTACCCTGGATATGAGGTTAGATCTGAAAGAAGGAAGATATGATGCAAAATATTCTGGAGAGATAAATTTGGATAATTTTAATCTTGCAAAGTGGAGTGATAATCCAGATTTTGGTAATGTAAAATTTGTTAGCAGCGTAAAAGAAGGCAGCGGTCTGACTTTAGAAAATGCATTTGCTAACCTAGATGCAGAAGTCGAAGAGTTTGTTTTCAAAGGATATAAATATACAAATTTCAAAATAGATGGACAGTTAGAAAAAAATAGATTTGATGGTGATTTTAAGATTTTGAATGATGATCTAGATCTGTCTTTCTTGGGAAGTTTTCAGATAAAGGATAGTGTTTATTTTTCAGATTTCAAAGCAGAAATTAACAAGCTAGATTTACAAACTATTAACCTGAGCAAAGAGCAGTTCGATATAAAGGGGAATATAGCTTTACAAATAGAAGGTAGTGGAATAGGAGATTTTATAGGTGAGGCTGAGCTAGGAAATTTTGTATTGAATATCAAGGACAGTCTATATTTATTTGACACGCTATATATTAATTCTTCTCCGGGAGGCTTCAGGGATAGGAATGTCAATGTATTGTCAGAGGATTTTGCTGTTTCACTTAACGGTGATTTTAATTTAGAGAAAATGCCAGATCTTATAAAATGGCAAATTGCACATAGCTATCCATACTATGGAGACCAACTAAATATAAAAGTGCCTGAGGTACTCACAAGGGAACAAGATTTCAGTTTCAAGCTTAATATTAGAGATTCTAAAAATTATCTCAATCTCTTAGGCGGGACTGGTTATGCTATAAAAAACATGACGGCAAAAGGGAGGGTAGATTCTAAGGCTGAGCTAATCCGTTTTGAATCAGATATAGGTGTTATTAAAACCAAGGATAAGGTCGCTAAAGGAATATCCTTAGATATACTGAATATCCAAGATGAGAATAAGGCTCACATGACTTTTGATTCCTTGTATGCTTTTAATAGGAAGTTCGATCCTATAGATATAGACTTATCTATGGAAGGAGAGATAGTAAAATTTGGTATCATAGCTAAGAACCTGGCGGACTCGCTATCGGTTCTAGATATTCATGGAACAGTGAGTCCTGATCCAAGAGGTTCTAAGATCACCTTTGATGACAAGCAGTTAGAAATGTTTAGTTCGGGATGGGAATTCTCTGATGACAACTATATCATATTAGGAAGAGACTATGTCGAAATAGATAATATGTCATTGACCGATGGGTACAGAACGATAGAGGTATTTGACATAAGAAATGATGGGATAGGATTTGATATGAAGCGATTTGATTTTAAACTAATAGATGCATTTATAGACTACGATAAGATTAGGTTTAGAGGAGAAGGAAGTGTCTCATCGAGAATTTTCAATATTTTCGAAAAACCTTATGTCGACATGAGAACAACGATCCCTCATCTATACCTTAACAAAGAAGATTACGGCGAGGTAAATATAGATATACATAACGATGATAAGAATATAATAGGAGCAGTTTCCATACTTAATGAGGATCATAATATAAAAGCATTCGGTACCTATAACTTAGAAAAAAAAGCGCTAGGAGCGACCCTGCGTGCTAGAGGGTTTAAAATGAAGTTTTTTGAGTTTATTATAGATTCTGGCATATCTGATACACAAGGATATACGGATATTGACATAGATCTCTCGGGTCCACTGACTGATCTAAAAATGAATGGTGAGGGTATAATTTATGATGGAGGAGTCAAGATAGATTACCTTGGAAATTTCATTAGATTTGACAAGCAAAGAGTTGGCATAACTGATTCATTCCTAGATCTCACAGATTTAGAAATTACAGATACAGAGAATAATACAGGGGTTTTTACAGGAGGTATGCATCATGATTTGTTGACTGATTTCATCTTAGATCTAAGTGTATACTCTTCAGAATTTATTGGACTAAATACGGGTAAGAAAGATAATCCACTTTACTACGGTTATGGTATAGGCGATATAACGGTAGATTTCACTGGCCCATTTAGTACGACAGATATTTTGGTCACTGCCATTACAGCTCCAGGAACTGTACTTAATATTCCAGTTACAAGTTACTCTGAAGGTTATGAAGAATCCTTTATGCAGTTTGTCAATAAAGCGGAATTGTTAGGAAAGAAAGATTCTTTAAGTTTAGAAGAAAAGGAAGAGTTTAAGTTAGAGGGAGTAGATATAGAAATGAATCTAACCATAACGCAATCTGCTAAGGTTAACATTATTTTTAATGAGCAGCTAAATGATATTATAAAAGGGGTAGGAGAGGGTAATCTTCGTATGTTGATAAAACGTACGGGAGAGTTTGATGTATTTGGAGACTATGAGGTTTTTGCAGGGGAGTATCTTTTTACAGCTTGGGGATTAGTAGCGAAGCCATTCCAAGTAAAGCGGGGTGGAAAAATAAGTTGGACAGGTGATCCATTAGATGCCAACATAGATTTATATGCAGAATATGAGAATCTGAGAGCGCCACTTAATGTTTTTCTTTCAGAATTCCAACTATCAGAACAGGCTAAGACAGAGATCAATAAAAAGACAAATGTAAATCTGTTGATGCATTTGGGTGGTTCTTTATTTGAGCCGATAGTTAACTTTGACTTATCATTTCCTGACCTATCTGGAGAGTTAAAATCTTATACAGATAGTAAAGTCGCAGCCCTAAGGCAAAACGAATCTGAGCTTAATAATCAGGTAGTAGGTTTGCTGCTTTTCAAATCTTTCCTGCCCTCGACTAACACAATAGGATCTAATATATATTCTGCCGAAAATGTTTTCTCTTCAGGTTATAATACATTGAGCGAATTTATTTCTAATCAATTATCTTTTCTACTAAGTGGTTTTCTTCAGGAAGCCTTATCTGAGAACGGATTTGTATCTGGAATAGATTTTGAAATAGGTTTCAGCAAGAATACATTCTTAGGTCTGGAGGGGGTAAATACTAACGAGCTTACACCAGATGAAATTCAGGCTAATTTTAAATCAAGATTATTTGATGATAGATGGGAAGTTGGAGTGGGAGGGAACTACATAAGGGAATCACCTTTTGGAATTAGTGATTATGTTATCGGTGATTTTAATATTGGTTATTTTCTTACTGCTGATAAGAGGTTGAAATTAAGAGCTTATGGCAAGTATGATGTTGATCCCTTTGATCAGCAGAGAGAGCAAAAGTATGGCTTAGGTATCAACTATAGAAAGGAATTCGGAACCCTTACAGAAATCAAAGCTGCTATAAAAGCAGATACCAAGGCCTTTCTTAATGCTGGAGAGGGTAGGTAGTTTAGTATTCTGTTTCCTTTTAATTTAGTGGCTTTATTTGTCGTACTGCTGATCCTGGTCTAGTTGGGATGTCTGCCTAGATTTCTTACGCTGATATTTCTGATATTGTCTAAAGATAATAGGTCCAAACATCATTAACAATCTCATTACTCCTCTCATGGTTTATATATTTATTCACTTGTTTAGACTCAAGTTTATGTAATAAGTCTCGAATGCTAGAATAAAGAGAATCGAAAATTTACTAGTTATACCAATTCTAGTTTAGAATGACGGTAATTTCATCTAAAAATAGAAATGGTATTACGAGAACATAAGAAAACAGAATATGCACTTAGAAAACTAAATGGAACACTCTGTGTACTATTGAAATCTACTCAAAACTTCCTTGATTCTTTTGATAGCTTCTATCAGCGTATCTTCAGAGGCTGCATAGGATAATCTAAAACAATCATCATCACCAAAAGCTGATCCAGCAACTAAGGCAACATGCCCTTCGCTAAGAATTATCTCAGTAAAATCATTAGAGTTATTGATCGTATATACGCCATTACTTTTTCCAAAAAATGAACTTATGTTTGGGAATATATAGAAAGCGCCTTCAGGATCATTTGTGATAACCCCTGGAATCTCATTTAACAATTTCTTTACGAGATGCTTTCTTTTTAGAAAAGCCTCTTTCATGATAGTCGTAGATCCCATATCAGCATTGAGTGCATAAGCGGCTGCTTTCTGACCGAAAGATGTGGCTCCAGATGTTACCTGGCCTTGTACTTTAGCACAAGCCTTAGCTAACCACTCTGGTGCTCCCATGTAACCTAATCTCCAGCCGGTCATGGAAAAGCCTTTAGAGAAACCGTTGATTGTGATGGTCTGGTCTTTTAAGATGTCAAAAGTACCTATACTTGTATGAGTTCCTAAGAAATTAATGTGTTCGTATATTTCGTCTGAGATAACAAATAGATCATCATATTTATCTATGATTTTAGCTATCGCTTCTAGTTCCGCATAACTGTAGACAGATCCCGTGGGATTACAAGGGGATGAGAAAATGATAGCTTTAGTTTTTTCAGTTATAGCATCCTCTACTTGGGAAGGACTTACCTTAAAGTCTTGGTCTATTCCAGCTTTAACAAGAACGGGAGTTCCCCCTGCAAACTTTATGATGTCAAAATAGGATACCCAATAAGGTGTAAATACGATCACCTCATCACTAGGATTGAGCAAGGCTGTCATCAGATTAGCTATAGACTGCTTAGCTCCGTTAGATACTACAATCTGAGATGGTTTGTAGTCTAGATTGTTATCCCTTTTGAACTTATCAGAGATAGCTTGTCTAAGTTCTGGTAGGCCCGCTACTGGGGTATATTTAGTATATCCTTCATCTAGCGCTATTTTTGCAGCCTCCTTAATGTGCTTAGGCGTGTCAAAATCTGGTTCTCCGATGCTTAAACTTATGACATCTTTACCTTTTGCTCTTAGATCACGAGCTTTTTGTGCCATCATAAGTGTAGCGGACTCCGATAGATTCTGCAATTTGGTCGATAAGTATTTAGTTTTTTCTACTGCCATTTCTTTAAGTATATATTGAATTTTACAAATGTAATATTTATTAACATACACATATTGTTTTTTCTATATTTGATTTCTAATAGAGGAAACAAAATGGATAAGCTCATACAGGTCTATGTTACGGGGGGGACTTTCGATAAGGATTATAATTATATAACTGGTGAGTTATATTTTAAAGATACGCACTTGACTTCTATGTTTGAAAGGGGAAGAAGTACGCTAGATATAGATGTGAAGACGCTAATGATGGTAGATAGTCTAGAAATGTCGGATGCAGATAGAGATATAATAGTTCATTCTTGCAAGAATGCTAAAGCAAATATGATCCTGATCACACATGGTACAGATACGATGACAATCACTGCAGCTATGATTGCTGCAGCCCAAATTCCAGGTAAGACTATTGTTATAACTGGAGCAATGGTTCCCTATGCTTTTGGCTCATCTTCTGATGGGTTTTTTAATCTAGGAAGTGCTTTAGCTTTCGTTCAGATGCTCCGACCAGGTGTTTTTATAGTGATGAATGGTCGTTTCTACAAGTGGGATGGAGTACAGAAAAATAAAAAAACAGGCTACTTTGAAGCTATTTAGCTCTAAAGTGCTCTACAAGTATCAAAATATGTACCGTTCTGAGGTAATATATCTTACATATTAAATATTTTTATAATAAATAATCTTACATTTACAGCAGATAGTAGAGTCTTAAGTCATTTTGTATAAGAATATAGTCTATAAGTATCTAATTTAGGCTACACTATTGTTTCTAGTATAAAATCACCGACCCTCCACGATCGCAATATTATATCAGCCATGAGAATGCGCTTTCCTTGTTTTAGGATTGTTATTTAGTTGTGAGGTTAAATAATTTTGGCGAAAGCCTATTTAGAAAAATATAGACAGATGACGCGGTTTATTATTGCATGTATAATTTTAGTATCGATTTCTTTGACTACGGTCCAAGCTCAAAATCCTTTCTACTCTAACGGAGTATCTTTTAAGTCCTTATTCATGGACTATCAGTCTCAGAACGGTGGGAATCTGACAGAATTCAGAGCATACCATAGAGGGTTTGAATTAGGATTTATGAAAAATCTAACTCGGAATATTAACCTAGTGGTTCCAGCTAAGATAGGTGTTGTAAATAGCCATAAACAAGATGGATCTAATAGTTTTCATAAGACAATATATGGTTTAGATGCGCAATTGCAATATCAGTTTTTTAAGCCAGAAGCTAGGGTAGTACCTTATATGATGGGTGGACTAGGAGCTGTTGCAGAATCTAAAGGGGATTTTAATCTACAAGTGCCAATAGGAGCCGGTATGTTCTTTAAAGTAGAAGATAACGCATATATAAACTGGCAGTCAGAATATAGAGTCGCTTTTGCAGACGATAGAAATAACTTACATCATGCCCTAGGGTTTGTATACCTTATAGGTAAGAAAGGTAAGAAAGATGAGATGCCTAAAAAAGAAATGATGCCAGTAAAGGATCCACTAAGTGTACAAGATGCTGATGGCGATGGTATTCCTGATGACCTGGATCTCTGTCCACAATCGGCAGGAGCTAAGGCACTTAATGGTTGCCCAGATAAAGATAATGATGGTATAGCTGATTATAAAGATGCTTGTCCCAACACTCCAGGACTAATGAACTTTAACGGTTGTCCAGATAGTGATGGTGATGGCATATCAGATAAAGAAGATCAATGTCCTAATATGGCAGGAGTACTATCTAACAATGGTTGCCCTGATAACGATACAGATAATGATGGGGTGCCTAATAATCTAGATAGATGTCCTAATATGGCAGGGTCACCTAGTAATGGTGGTTGCCCAGTTAATGATAGAGATAATGATGGTGTACCAGATGATCAAGATAAATGTCCTAGCGTATATGGCTCCGCAAGTACTGGTGGATGTCCAGATAGCGATGGCGATGGTATAACGGATGCTGATGATAAGTGTCCTAATCAAGCTGGAATATCTGTATATAATGGATGTCCAGATACAGATGGGGATGGCCTAGATGATAGTAGAGATAGATGTCCAAATTCTTACGGATCAGTTGCGAACAATGGTTGTCCAGAGATAGATAAGGCGGATAGAGATTTGTTAGAGCTAGCTATGAGAGCGGTTCAGTTTGATACAGGAAGGGCAACTCTAAAGTCTGAGTCTAATAGGATTCTAAACCAGATTGCAGATATCATGAATAAGTATCCTGACTATAAGCTGAAGATTGAGGGACATACTGATAATACAGGATCTTCTAGTGCTAACCAATCACTATCAGAAAGAAGATCTAGAAGTTGTTACGAATATCTTATAAGAAGAGGCTTACCTGCTTCTAGACTAGATTATGCAGGATATGGAGAATCTAGACCTATCTCTAATAATAATACGCTCAGAGGGAGGGCGCTGAATAGGAGAGTAGAGTTTAATCTAACACCTAGATAAAATCTGAAAATATACATATAAAAAAAGGGATCACTTAAAGTAGATCCCTTTTTTATTATACACATAACTATACATAGATTCTAAACTCTTAAGTGCGCGTACTATTTAGAAACTCGTATCTTGGACTATAATTTTAATTTGCTATGTTACTTACTGAGAATAGAAATAGTTCATATTTTCTTATCATATTATCCTTTATCTTTTTCTGTCTGGTGGTCTATAGAGCCCAGATACTTTCTATGACACATGACGAAGCAGGTACTTACATGTTTTTTTATGATGTAAATTTTCTCAGTTTTTTCACAGATAGTAGTACTTGGAGATCGGCTAATAATCACTTGCTTAACACGCTAGCTTATAAACTGACTATTGCTATTGCTGGTCATAGTGATTTTAATATACGGATTGGGAATGTACTGAGCTTTGCATTATACCTCGTATCAATATTTTTCATAGGAAAGGATGTGTTTAAATACAACGGGTCTAGGATTTTGTTATTTACACTACTGGTAGCTAATCCATATGTTATAGATTTTTTTAGTCTAAGTCGAGGATATGGAATGAGCATAGCATTTTTAATGTTCGCTTATTGGCAATTTTGGAAATTTTTCGATAGTGAGAAATTGATTAATTTTATGTTCGGTTTTCTTGCTTTGGGATTTTCTACTTTTGCTATTATGAGTAACCTCATATTTATACCTAGTATAGCTCTAAGTATCTGGATCGTTATTTTTCTAAATTATAGAAGATATAAGCTTGAGGTTCCTAGGTATATATTTTATATACCTATAATAACTTTTCTTGTTATTATAGGAATTCTTTATATTCCTCTTACCGCATTATCTAGTCTTGATGAATTTCGTTTTGGTACACGTTCTATAAGTAGACCTTTTACATCTTTGATTGCTAATTCGCTTCGTCACAGATTGTATTTAGGGAGTGCAAGCTATTTTGTTTTTGCAGCATTATTTTTCATTACCCTTTTTGCAAGTCTTTATAGTGGAATAAAGAGATTTGTCCGAGAGGAGAATAAGTACAATAATTTCAATGTGTTCTTAGTGATTTCTTTTATCAGCCTAATGCTAGCCTTGCTGGCAGCCTATCTCATTCTAGGATCCAAGTTTCCTGTAGATAGAAAGTCGATTATGTTTGTCCCTTTACTTGGTCTACTGTTTACAATGTGTCTGGATAGATCTTACAAAATCAAGAAAACTAATCTGATAGGCTTAGTTACAAGTTTTCTTCTTATGGCACATTTCGTCAATGCACTTGATATAGAAAAAACTAGAGAGTGGTGGTATGATGCTTATACAGAGAAAATGATGGATGTGATTGTTAGTGATGCGGGATCAAAAAAAGTAGTGGTAGGTTCACATTGGTTTTATAACCCAGTACTCAATTACTATCGCCACACTAAAAATTTAGAATACATAGAAATATCCAGATATAACAAAAAGATAGAAGCTGATAAGACTTATGATTATTTTGTAATTATGGAAGGAGACGAGTACAAAACCATCAAGGATAAATATGATAATCTATATAAAACCAAATCAGGTATCTTAGTACTTAAGAAAAAGAAAAGTGAATAACAACCGAAAAGAAAAGTGGACTCATATCGTAGAAGGTGTTATAGATAGAATACGAGTGAGCGATTATTGTGGGCCTAAGATTGCAATCTTAGGTAGTAAGAGTGCAACTAAAAAAGCGCTCTCTGCCGGAAGAATTTTAATCAATGGCATGGTAGCTAAGTCTGCCGATTTTTTAAAAAACGGAGATCAGCTTACCGTCATCGGTTCTGGGATTAGCAAGATAAAAAAATACGATATAGAAGTGCCTATAGCTTATGAAGATGATTATCTTATCATAGTGCAAAAGCCTGCTGGAATAGCTGTAAATGGTAATCGATATAAGACCTTAGAAAATGCTCTTGCAGATACAGAAAAATCTACTCAGAAAGACGCACTTCCCAGACCTGTTGCGACGCATAGGATAGATGTTCCTACTCGTGGTCTAGTTATGTTGGCCAAAACAAAGTCATCACTTATGGAATTAGCTCGACTGTTCAAAGAAAAAAAAATACGAAAAAAGTATTACGCTATAGTACATGGAGACGCAAGTGCTATTTCTAAAATAGATGAGCCAATCAGTGGAAAAGCTTCTGCCACTTTAGTAAGAATGATATCAACTGTACCATCTCGAGTATTTGGTCATATGTCACTCTTAGAATTATCTCCACTTACTGGAAGAACGCATCAGTTAAGAATTCATTTACAAAGTTGTGGACATCTCATCCTAGGCGATAAAGAATATGCTGCTGGGCAGAAAACTATTCTTGGTAAAGGCTTATTTTTGTGTGCAGCGGGATTGTCTTTCACACATCCATTTACAAAAAAGCATGTAAATGTGGAATTAGATGTTCCAGGAAAGTTTGCAAGAATTATTAAAAGGGAAAAAGAAAGATATAACAGATAATTATGGAAGTACTATTAGGAATAGGAATAGCACTCTTAACAATAATTATGATCATGATTGTTCGTTCTCTTACAACTTTATTTCATGAACTTGGACACGCCATTCCTGCACTAATATTTACAAAAGATCAGGTCAAGGTCTTTGTAGGGTCACATGGAGCTAATGAACATCCCTCCTTACAATTGGGTAGATTTCAGATATATTTTAAGATGAGTCTGCTAGACTGGAATATAGGTATGTGTGAGTCACAGAGGATTTCTAATTTCTGGAAGCGATTCTTCATTATTATTGGAGGTCCTATAGCAAGTCTTTGTGTTTCTATACCATTATATCTACTTCTTATGAATGATGGTCTTCCATATTATCTTAGATTTTTACTATTTGTTTTTCTTATTGCAGCTGCGATAGATTTTTTTATAAACATCATACCTATGAGTAGATCTTTTCGAACACACAAGGGAAGTATTATCTATAATGATGGATATAATCTTATCGCTCTCTTAGCAAGGAAGGGATTGTCTAAAGAGTTTCTAACGATAGAAGATAAGTTTCTGAAGGAACAATATAAAGATGTTATTTTAGAATCTACAGCGATGATTAATGACGGAAAATCTAGTAAACAGTTATACTATCTACTAGCTGCAACATACCAAAAAATGGGAGACTACGACAATGCTCTAGATGCATATGGTGTGATAAGTACAAAATATAAATTAAATCATAAAGACTATTATGATTTAGCAGTTCTATATGCTGAGAAACAATCCTATAACAGAAGCATAGAAAGTCTAAATCATTATCTCTATATTAACTTTTCTGATGCCCATGCACTAGAATTGAGAGGACAGTGTAAGTTATATGTCGGTGATTATGAAGCGGCTTTGAAAGATATAGAAACTGCCATCAGCCTCGATAAAAATCTGAAAAGTGCATGGACATTTAGGTTTGGTGCATTAGTAAAATTAGATAGGAGAGAGGTAGCAGAAAATGCACTTTCAGAGGCTATGAAAACAGATAGTGCTAATCCAGTTTTGTCTTATTATCGAGGAATATTTTGCTATAACAAAGATGAATACAAGCAAGCATTAGAATATTTGACAATTGCAGAAAAGCACGGATTACAATTCCACGATATACAATATAAGTTATCTGAGGTTTTAAGGTTTTTAAATTTTAATAATGAATAGAGATAGATGAAAGTAGCCGTTATAGGAGGTGGAGCAGCTGGATTTTTTGCAGCTATTCATGTCAAGAAAAATTATCCAAAAGCGGAAGTTGTTCTATTAGAAAAAACTACCAAGATTCTTTCTAAGGTAAAAGTATCAGGAGGTGGCAGATGCAATGTAACCAATGCTTGCAAGTCTATTCCTGAATTAGCAAAGGCGTATCCTAGGGGATCAAAGTTGTTGAAGAAGGCATTTCATGAATACAATACAGTAGATACTATTCAGTTTTTTGAAGAAAGAAATGTTCCTTTAGTTACTCAAGAAGATCAGTGTATTTTTCCTGCTTCTAATGATTCACAAACCATAATAGATTGCTTTCTTTATGAGGTCAAAAAAAATAACATTGTAATTTTTAAAAAAAGATCAGTTATAGAAATAGAACTTGAGAAGATAGGTGTTAACCTTGTCTTTTCTGATACGGATTTAGCACCTTTATTTGTAAATAAAGTAATTATAGCTACGGGTGGTTCTCCTAAGCGAAGTGGTCTTGTTTGGTTAGAGAAATTAGGTCATGAAATAATAGAGCCTGTGCCCTCACTGTTTACGTTTAACATGCCAGGAGAAAAAATAAGGGAGCTAATGGGCGTTGTTATAAATCCTGCAAAAGTAAGTATATCAGGTACAAAACTAAAAGCCACAGGACCTTTACTTATTACGCATTGGGGAATGAGCGGGCCGGCAATATTGAAATTATCTGCTTTCGGTGCTAGGTTGCTGTCTGATAAGAATTATGAATTTTCTGTAAATGTAAATTGGACGAATGAACCAGATCAGAATCTTATTCTAGACAGAATAAGAGAAATTATAAATGCACATCCTAAGAAGCAATTATCTTCTTTTCGACCTTATGGAATAAAGGAACGTTTATGGATGTACCTACTAGAAAAAATAAAGTTAGACTCCATTCGAAAATGGTCAGAAATAGGTAAAAAAGGAATCAATAAGATTGTCAATATTTTAAGCCATGATGTCTACAAGGTTCAAGGTAAAACCACATTCAAAGAAGAATTTGTAACCTGTGGGGGCGTAAGTCTAGAAAGTATATACCACGACAGTATGCGGTCTAAGTTGAGTGATCATATTTATTTTGCAGGGGAAGTAATGGATATAGATGGTATCACGGGTGGATATAATTTTCAGTCAGCTTGGACAACTGCTTTCATTGCTGCAAAGTTAAGATAGGCTATTCAGTTTCTAGTTTTTTTACTTTTTCCATGACAGCAGCAGTGAGATCATCTCTGAAGAGATCTAATTTCGCAGCAATAGCTGGATCTGAGCAGCCTAATATTCTCGCGGCTAGGATACCGGCGTTTTTACCTCCATCTAGTGCTACAGTAGCGACAGGAATTCCAGAAGGCATTTGCAGAATAGAAAGGATAGAATCCCATCCATCGATAGAATTAGAAGAATGTATTGGCACACCTATGACGGGTAGACTTGTAAGGCTAGCTACCATTCCAGGAAGATGCGCAGCGCCACCAGCTCCGGCTACTATTACTTTAAGTCCTTTTTCTCGAGCAGATTTAGCATAACTTATCATCCGATCGGGCGTTCTGTGCGCAGAAACTATGGTCATCTCGTAGGGAATATCTACATCATCTAGAAAAGCTGCTGCCTTTCTCATTATTGGTAGATCAGAATCTGAACCCATAATTATACCTATCTCTATGTGCTTCATGATATAACCTTAATGTTTTCTTTCACGAAATTAGCCTTTTCTATGGCTTTTGCCAAAGTCGTATCTATAATCGTTATATGTCCCATCTTTCGAAAAGGCTTAGTCATTTCTTTTCCATAGATGTGGGGATAGACACCCTCTATTCCCATGATTTTTTCTAGACCTATATAAACGGCTTTTCCAGTATAGTTTTCATCTCCTAGTAAGTTGATCATCACAGATTTACTTCTTTCTGCTGTACTTCCTAGAGGAAAGCCAGAAATAGCTCTTAGATGTTGTTCATATTGAGAGGTAACATTCGCCTCTATTGTTTGATGTCCACTGTTATGAGGTCTTGGAGCACTTTCGTTCACAAGTATATCATTATCCTTTGTTACAAACATCTCTATTGCTATGATGCCCACTATTCCTAGATTTTCTACTACCTTTTGTGCTAGATCTAGCGCTACGGCTTGTTGTTTTTTAGTTATTCGTGCTGGGCTTATAAGAAACTCTACTAGATTAGCATCAGGATTAAACTCCATCTCTACTACAGGATAAATAGCGATATCTCCCTGAGGATTACGAGCTACAATCACCGATATTTCCTTAGCGATATCTATTGCATCTTCTAGTATAGATGGTTCATCGAATAATTTCCCTAGGTCTTTCTTATTCTTAATAAGCTGTACACCTCTTCCATCATAACCTCCAGTACATAGTTTCTGTACAAATGGGAAGGTCCAGTTTGCATTCGCTATGCTTTTCTTAATAGCAGCCTTGTTAGCAAAATATTCATAGGGTGCAGAAGGAATAGAATGATCCCTGTAGAAATCTTTCTGTATTTTCTTGTCTTTGATTATTTCTAGGACTGATGGCTGCGGGTATATAGTTTTTCCAGATGCTTCCAATTTCTTGAGCGCATCTACGTTTACATTTTCTATTTCTATAGTGAGAATATCTTTATCTTTTCCAAAGGCGAAAACGTCCGCCTGGTTCTGAAAACTACCTAGGGTTAGTTTGTTACAAACCTTACTTACTGGACAGCTATGGCTATTTTCTAAAAAACTTATGTCCATATCAAGCCTTGAACCCGCCTGATATAGCATTTTTCCTAACTGCCCCCCTCCTAATACACCTATTTTCATATTTTAAAGTTCTAGCATTCTACAGTGCAAATTTATCATTTTTAAGCCCATTATAATTTTCTAGAGCATATATTTTCTAATCCTCTAGTTGATTAATCTTGATATATATGTATAGTTATAAAATCAGGAATTGCTTATCTTGCCGACATGGGGAAAATAATCTTTAAAAACGGTAAAATAGTCAACGAAGGAAAAATCATAGAAGGGGATCTACTTGTAAAAAACGGGAGAATAGAGAAAATTGCCCCTTTTATAGAATCATCAGAGGCTCAAGAGGTGGACGCAACTAATAAGCATATTATTCCTGGTATTATAGATGACCAAGTACATTTCAGAGAACCAGGTCTTACATACAAAGCTGATATCGCATCTGAATCGAGTGCTGCAGTAGCTGGTGGTGTTACCACATATATGGAGATGCCTAATACAAAGCCATCAGCTCTTACGCAAGAGTTGTTACAGGATAAGTATGATATTGCGGAAAAGTCATCCTATGCAAACTACAGTTTCTTCATGGGGGCATCGAATGATAATATAGAGGAGGTACTTAAGACAAATGCTCAGAATGTTTGCGGTGTAAAAGTATTTATGGGATCTAGCACGGGCAAAATGTTAGTAGATAATGAACAGACCTTGACAAGTATATTTTCTAAAGTAGATAACCTTATCGCTACACATTGCGAGGATGAGGCTACTATAAGGAAAAACCTAGCAATATATAAGGAGCGGTACGGAGACAATCTAGTTCCTCAGCACCACCCTGAAATAAGAAGTAGGGAAGGCTGTTATAAATCTTCTTCCTTAGCAGCTGAACTGGCGAAGAAATATAACTCTAGATTACACATACTTCATATATCCACGAAGGATGAACTGGTCCTTTTTACAAACACAATACCTTTAAAAGAAAAGAGAATTACCTCAGAAGCCTGTGTTCACCATATGTTTTTTGAAGAAAGCCAATATGCTACATTAGGGAATAAGATAAAATGTAATCCAGCTATCAAAAAAGAAAGTGATCGATCTGCTATATTCCAGGCAGTCCTCGATGATACCATAGATATTATTGCTACAGATCATGCGCCCCATACGATGGAGGAAAAGTCTCGGCCTTACATTGATGCGCCTTCAGGATTACCTCTTGTCCAACACAGTCTAAATATTATGCTCGAGTTCTATAAGGAGGGAAAAATCAGCTTAGAGAAAATCGTAGAAAAGATGTGCCATACTCCTGCGATCTGTTTCCAAGTAAAAGAAAGAGGTTACTTACGAGAGGGTTATCATGCAGATCTTGTTGTAGTAGATATAGAAAATAAGTGGACGGTAGAGAAAGAAAATATATTTTATAAGTGTGGTTGGTCACCACTAGAAGGAAGAAGAGTTCAGGGTAAGATTATGGCTACTTATGTCAATGGCAATGAAGTCTATAATCATAAAGGCAATTTCACTCAAGGATGGGGAAGTCGTATAGAATTTGATAGAAACTAACTCAATAGTCTGCTATATTTTAAAATTTATTTTCTCTTTATACTAGTCAAAAGTCCTAATTCGAGATTCATAAGTTTCTATGATTTTTGTAAAATAGGATGTGAAACTTTGTATTTCATCTGGACTAGTATACTATCCTTAAGCTTACATTATAAACAAGCTCGTATAAAAGCAATATTAAGACGGTCGGATAAGAAAGAACAATTCGTTTCTGGAAAGGATGAAGTGGTTTAGATATGTTATAAGGGAAAACCTAATGGTTCTAGATTGGAGTAAGCCTCTATGCCATACCTGCCTCTATCATTGCGCGTGAGCTTACCACATGTATTTACTGGATCATGCTCAAAGAATAAAAATGTATCATCATCAAGAATCTGCTCATACAAGCTTGCTTTCTCATCTAAGGTGACTAGAGGTCTAAGGTCATAAGCCATTACATAAGGCATACGTACATGACCAGCTGACGGTATTAAGTCTGCTGTAAATATTATTTTTTTTCCGTCAGGAATATGAATTTCAGGTAACATCATCGCTTCTGTATGTCCGAATACAAATCTCACTTTGATGGAATCTGTAAAATGCACACCTTCCTCTACATCTATAAACTTAAGTCGGTTTCTTTCTCTGAGCGGAACGAAATTTTCCTTTAAGAAAGATGCCTTTTCTCTAGCGTTAGGTTCCATTGCCCATTTATAATGAACTTCATTAGACCAGTATGTGGCATTAGGAAACATAGTTTCCGTATTGCCCTGAGCATCATAATATAATGCACCACCTACATGGTCAAAATGGAAATGAGTAAGAAATACATCCGTAATATCTTCTGTAGAGAAGCCAACTCGAGATAGACTATCGCTTATATTTTCTTTACCATGAGGATGGAAGTGGCTACGGAATTTTTCATCCTGTTTATTTCCCATTCCTGTGTCTACCAATATTTTTCTGTCCCCATCTTCGATGAGTAGACAACGCATAGACCACGTACAGAGATTATTTTCGTCTGCGGGGTTGATCTTATTCCACATAGATTTCGGTACAATTCCAAACATAGCTCCTCCGTCTAGCTTAAAATACCCAGTATCTATTATATGCAATTTCATCAGAATCCTATTGAAGATTTAGATAAGTGCACATCCTTTTTAAGTTGTATCATTCTGAGTGCAGTGTAAGCAGCTTCTATACCTTTGTTGCCGTGTTTCCCTCCGGCCCTGTCTAGTGCCTGCTGTTTGTCGTTAGGTGTAAGAACACCATAGATGACAGGAACATTAGATATAAGGGAAAGCTGAGCTATAGCACTTGCTGAGGCATTGTTAATGTACTCATTGTGTTTAGTCTCTCCTTGTATCACACAACCTATACAGATAACGGCATCAACAGATTTTTGGCTTATAAGGTATTTTGCTCCTAATGCCAGTTCAAAAGTACCTGGAACTGTGATGGCAATAATATTATCTTCATGAAGCTTTGCTTTAGCCAACAAAGCCTTAGCACCTGATTCTAATTCTGATGTAATGTCATCATTCCATTCGGATGTAACTATGCCTACCTTCAGGGAGGTACAATCTCCAAGGGATTTAAGATCTACATGAGAGAGGTTTTTGTCTTTTGAGGACATATATTTACATGTTTTCTAGCATAGTTATGTACTTCTGTGCTAGTCTTCCTTCTGTACTATTTGGAAACTTATCCTTGATTTTTGTAAATGCTTGTAATGCGCCTGCATTATCGCCTTGCTTCTTTTTGAGTAATCCTAACTTATTAAGGAAATAAGGTCCTGAGGCTTCATCTTCTGCAGAAGCGGCTTTGCTATAAAAGCTTATGGCTTTATCAAATTCTCCTTTCTCAGAATACGCATCACCTAGTGCACCGTTTTTCCATGTAGGAGTGATGTTCCCTGTAGCAGAGTGAGCAGATAAGTATTCTATTGCTTCATCATTTCTTCCTAGATTTAGATAAGAAATACCAGCGTAGTATTTAGCAAGATTTGCAGCGTTCGTACCACCGTAGTTCTCTATAATGTCCAGAAATCCTTCTCCTTCTCCTCCTGGGCTTTCTAGCGCTAGTGCAAATGAGTCCCTAGAAAATTGGAATTCAGCTTGGTACATTCTTTCGAGTGCTTCTTTTTCTCTTGGCTTGATCATACCATATTTGTAAAATAGGTAGCCTCCTAAAAGTATTGCCGCAATACCTAGGGCTCCTAAAATGCCATATCTATTTCTTTCAAAATAATCTTGAGCATCTTCTTTAGTTTTTACGATGTCTACTAAAGTTTCCTCTTTTTCTAAGTCTTTTCTTCTTCTAGTCATTATAATTATGTCTTTCTAAAATTTGTGCAAAAATAATGAAATAATACTATCAGAATAGAAAAAGGGGCTCTAGTTGAACCCCTATTCGATATTTTTTCTAATTTATAGCACTAATCCATGATAAATGGATAATCTTTCTGTGTATAATTGTCTTCATACAGCTCAGAACCTAGAGGAAAATCTGATTCTTCTGCAAATTTATAAGCGTCATCCATTTCAGCTTTTATATTTTTTTCTATTTCTTCTAGCTCTTTCTTAGTAGCATATTTATTATCCAAGATATTAGACTTCGTAATCTCTATAGGGTCTTTATCCTTATATGCATTCAGTTCATTCTTCGTTCTGTACTTCCCAGGATCAGAAACAGAATGTCCTTTATATCTATAGGTCTTTATTTCTAAGTAATAAGGTCCTTTTCCTGATCGGATATGTTGAGCAGCCTTCATCAGCGCATTATGTACTTCTTCTGGTCGCATACCATCTACGGGTTCGCTAGGCATCTCAAAAGATGCGCCCAACTTATATAGGTCCTGAACATTACTTGTTCTTTCTACAGATGTACCCATAGCATACTGATTATTTTCACATATGTACAATACAGGTAACTTCCAGGTCATCGCCATATTAAATGATTCATAGAGTGCTCCTTGTCTAGCAGCTCCATCACCGAACATCGTTACACATAGGTTTTTAGAATCTCTATATTTTTCAGCAAAAGCAATGCCCGTACCGATGGGGATCTGTGCACCTACAATTCCGTTTCCACCAAAATAATTATGTTCCTTAGAAAAGAAATGCATAGATCCTCCTTTTCCTTTTACACAACCAGTAGTCTTACCAAATAATTCCGCCATACATGATCTAGAACTGAGACCTCTGCTGAGACCAATTCCATGCTGACGGTAAGCCGTAACAATTTTGTCTTCTGGAGTAATAGCAGAAACTAGACCTGCTGCAATCGCTTCCTGACCTATATATACATGACAAAATCCCCTCACCAGTTGTTTAGAATAAGCTAAGAGGGTCTTTTCCTCAAATTTTCTAATTCTATACATCGTCTCATACCATTTCAAGTATGTTTCTTTTGAAAATACTGATTTTTTGCTTTTCGTACTTGTTTTTGTTTTCTTTTCTGCTACTTCTGCCATATCCTATGTTAGTTAATAATCATTATTTATATACGAATATACAACAAGGCTGCCAGATTTAAAGCTTAATGTATAACTTCGCTGATTCAGAGGTTTAAATAATTTTTCATGTCAATTTGTTCATCTTAAGTTGAAATAAATTATAATATATTAAAATATTGATAATCAACTCGTTAAAGTTAGCTAATTATAGAAACTATACAGATGCTGTTGTAAATAGCTTTTCTAAGTTCAATTTATTTTTAGGCAAAAATGGTTCAGGTAAAACAAATTTGTTAGATGCCATCCATTATGCCTGTTTAGGGAAATCATATATCAGCTCTACAGATAGGCTCGTTCTACGCTGGGAGGCTGATTTTTTTAGAGTAGAAACGCTTATCACTAATTCTACCAAGAATTATAAGGTAGTGGATAAGGTCGTTCCAGGTAAATCTAAAGAGATAACTATAAATGGAAAGGCGCTCAATAAAATATCGGAGATTATAGGACAATTTCCCTGTATAGCAATCGCTCCAAAGGAAATATTTATCCTTTTACAAACAAGTGAAGAGCGTAGAAAACTGATGGACAAGGTTCTTGTTCAGTTTAATAAGAAATACCTGCAAGCTCTGATTCAATACAATCAGTTACTCAAACGCAGAAATGCCCTACTCAAACAAACTGAACGTGTTGATAGAATAGATCTATCCTTAATTGGCATATTCAATAATGGCTTAGTAGAGCAGGCTGAAATAATTTACAAAACAAGAAGTGAGTTTTTTACAAGTCTAGCACCTAAGTTCCAGACCTTGTATGAGGAAATATCCAGTAGACAAGAAGTTTGTACGATTCATTACAAGAGTGAACTCGAAAAAAAAAGTCTGCTATCGCTGCTGGAAGTAAATTTAGAGAAAGATATTTTGCTTAATAGAACAACAAGTGGAATTCATAAGGATGATTTAGTGTTTAAGATAGAGGATACAAAATTAAATGCTTATGGATCTCAGGGACAGCTTAAGTCGTTTATAATAGCACTTAAGTTAGCGCTGTATGCGTGCCTTAAAGATCATACAGAACGATTACCTATCCTTTTGTTAGATGATATCTTTGACAAATTTGATAATTTCAGGATAGCAAGTTTAGTTAAGATATTAAATACAGAGGATTATGGGCAGATCTTTATAACTGATGCGAATACAGAGCGATTACCTATTATCATTTCTATTAAAGAAATAGATTATAAAACATTCTACATACACGAAGGAAAAATATCAGATGAAATCACAGAATGAAGATCTAAACTCAATTATTAAGTCTTATATAAAAGGGAATAAAAAACTAACCGAAGGTCTAGCTACTAAAAGGCTACACGAGATATGGAATAAGGAAATGAGTTCTACGATCACTGACTATGCTTCCATAGTTAATTTTAGACATGGTAAAATCTATATTAAGGTGGAGTCTGCACCACTCAAACAAGAACTATTCACACTGCGTGAAAAAATAAAGAGCCTGCTAAACAGCAAGCTCTCAGATAATCTTATAAAAGAAATTATTATTATATAGTGGCGATAGGTCTTACGCTCTTTTAATCTTATTTATTTTCTTTTTTCCTTTTACATCTTTAGCCATCTTTATAGCCTCATATAAGTTTACGACTCCTCCACTTATACTTAGTGTTGAGAAAGGTACCATCTCATCCTTTGTGCCTGGTTTAACAACCTTAGCATCTAGTTTTACCGCACTTTTCATTAGGATATCCTTAACCTGTTCCGCTTTTAAAGTAGGAAAGTGAGACCTAAGAACAGCAGCAACACCTGCTACAACTGGAGCAGCCATAGATGTACCTTGTAGTTTCATATAGTTATTATCTGGCACAGTAGCATGTACTTGTACACCTGGAGCAAAAATATCTACATTTCCAGTACCATAATTAGAGAATGAAGCGACCATTTCTTTTTCTGGCATAAAAGATAGTGCACCCACTTCTAACCAGTTCTTAGCTTTCTTCTTTTTCCAGAAAAGGAAACCTTTAGCTTTATCATATTTATCTGTAGGGAAATTATCTTCTGTATCTATATCTAGAGAAGAATTTCCAGCTGCATGTACAAGAAGTACGTCATTCTTTTCAGCATATCTTACTGCATCATCTACAGCGTCTTTGTCCCATTTGTGACCTTTGCCAAAGCTCATGTTAATAATACTTGCCCCATTATCTACAGCATATCTTATTCCGTTAGCTACATCCTTATCATGTTCATCTCCATCTGGCACAACTCTTACAGACATAAGCTTTACATTCTGAGCGATACCATCACTACCTAGACCATTACCTCTTACAGCTCCTACAATTCCTCCAACATGCGTTCCATGCAATGCATCAGGGCCCTCCACATCATTATTACCATAATATCTATCATCAGGATTACTGTAATCATCACCCACAATAGATCTGGACTTAAATTCAGGATTATACTGATAATCTATTTGGACGGTCTGACGGCTTACGGAAGATTCTAGCTCCTCATTGACAAACATCAGAAAAGAGTCTACATCTATAGGTTCTGGAAACCGTGAAAAATGATCAGACATAATCTGCTTACCTATTGTTATTTCCCTATCCTCACTTTCTATTTCTTCTAACCTTGTAGGCGTAAGCACCTTATCGTCTCCTAATTCAATACTGAGGGCGGTAAGGAAAGAGTTATACGCTTCCTTAGTCTCCATCACCTCATCTAGATTCTTCTGAGCGGAAGCTCTTTTAGACTCTACCTCTTTTTTGTACTTTAGATATTTAGCATATTCCTTTTTGTCTTTACCTGACAAGTTATATGGATCTTCTACGCTATCATATCGCTCCTTTAGCTTACTGTATAATCTTGTAACCTCTAGTGTTTCGTGGTGTATATTACCATTCGGGCCACCTATAAAGTTCCATCCATTGATATCATCAATGTATCCGTTTTTGTCATCATCTATTCCATTACCTGGAATTTCATTCGTATTAATCCATATTTTACCCTGAAGATCTTCATGTTCTATATCCATACCTGAATCTATTATTGCTACGATAACAGGTTGTGGAGCTCTATCTGAGAGTAGATCCTCATAAGATTTTTGTGATGAGATCCCCATATATCCATCTTCTGTTTTATCCAGATGTATCCAGTTCTGAGGTGGAGCTATCTGAGCATAGGCGGTGTTCAATACTATTATTAAGGCAAAAAAACTACTTACTATCTTAATCATTCGTGTTTTATTAATGAGTTATATATTTTTACATACGTTATATAGACGCATAATGTTGTTAAAAGTATAATTTTATATTTACAATATGACTTTTAAGTCTTATTTGCGTCAATAACACGTAAGTATTGTATGAATAAGAAAATCCCAAGCGTTTTACCTATTTATAACTGTGATAAATCAAAGTCGTGAAAGTTAAGTTAATTTTATTTACACTATTCTTAAGTGCACAATGTATAGCTCAAAAAACAACTATAGGTTTTGGCGTGGGTGGCAGTAATTACTGGGGAGACCTTAATACACCTAGTTTTATAAATAATGTCCAACAAACTAATTTTGCCTTCCAAGTACATATAAAACAGTATCTCACTCCTAAATTAGATATTAGATTCAATGCCCTTTTTGGTCAGTTATCAGGGGATGACGCCAAATCTTCAGCTGATTGGCAATTATCAAGAAATATAAATTTTAATAGTTCGCTGAAAGAGTATAGTCTAATGGCAGAATATAGTCTTGTAGATGTAATAAGTGATAAAGCAGAGTATAGGTTTACTCCTTTTATTGCTGGAGGTATAGCTTTGTTTCAGTTTAATCCTAAGACTAGTTATCTAAATGAATTAGGACAATCTGTGTCTGTAGAATTACAACCACTAGGAACTGAGGGACAAGGTCTTGCTGGATATCCAGAAAAATACAGTTTAACAGAGATTTCCATACCATTTGGCGGAGGATTTAGATATGCGGTAAATGATAATATAAGTGTCGGTATAGAATTAATAGGAAGATTTACCTTTACAGATTACATAGATGATATTAGCACTAATTATCCATTTAATGAAGATTTACTTTTAAATGGACAAAGAGGAATATTGGCTAGTCAGTTATCATATAGAGGTGACGAATTCGCAGGTACTCCAGATGTAGGTATTCCTATGGAGAAAGAAGGAGACACGAGAGGAAGCGAGTCCGTAAAAGATTATTATTTCACTGGAATGCTGAATCTTACCTATAGACTTAATGGAGGTTTATTTAGTGGAAACGGTGGTGGAGGAGGAATGGGCTGTCCGACCTTCTAAATTTGTAACATATATTGGCTTTAAAAAATCCAGAAACACTACTAAAAATACATTGGTCGCATGATCAGTTTAGAGCAGGACAAAAAGAAGTCATAAATTCTGTTTTGTCTGGCAAAGATACGATTGTGCTTTTCCCGACAGGTGGGGGTAAGTCAGTCACTTTTCAGATTCCGGGCTTATTAATGGAAGGACTTACACTAGTTATTTGTCCCATTATCTCCCTCATAAAGGATCAGGTAAATCAGTTGCATCAGAAAAATATAATAGCAGATTATATTACATCTGAACGTAATAGAGATGATGTAATTAGAATTTTTGATAATATCATATATGGTAAAACGAAATTTCTATACATCGCACCAGAACGATTAGATTCAGAATTATTCATAGAGAAGATGAAGCAGGTGACTGTTAGCCTCATAGCTGTAGACGAAGCCCATTGTGCATCTTTATGGGGACATGATTTTAGACCTGCTTATCTTGGACTTAACAGGTTAAAGGAATTTTTTCCTGATGCTCCGATCATAGCGCTTACCGCTACAGCCACTAATCAGGTCATTAAGGATATCAAGGATATTCTAGCTATGGAACGTCCTTCTACTTACAGGAAAAGTTTTCTCAGGGATAATCTCGCTCTAAATATCATAGAGACAGAAAAAAAATTTACCGCTATTCAGAATATTCTAGCGGGTCAAGATATATCTGGCATTATATACTGTAAGAAGCGAGCTACTACAGAAGAACTGGTTTATAAGCTGGGTCAACATAATATATTAGCGGCAGCATATCACGCAGGTATGACGAGTAAAGAGAGAACTAAAATCCAGAGTAAGTGGACAAAAGGAAGAATTAATATAATTGTAGCTACAAGTGCTTTTGGTATGGGAATAGATAAGGCAGATGTTCGTGTTGTAATACATCACGATCTCCCTGGATCTATAGAAGAGTATTATCAGGAAGCGGGTAGAGCAGGTAGAGATGGAAAATTGTCAAAGGCATTTCTTCTCTATAATAAATCAGAAATAATTTATGCTAAGAAATTATTGGCAAATCGTTTCCCCGAAATTTCCTCTGTATTCCAGCTATATAACACTTTGCTCAATCATTACGAGATAGCACTTTACGAAGGAGAAGGCATTCAGAGGATGTTTAACTTTCAGTCATTTTGTGATACCTACAATCTGAAACGGAGTATAGCCATATACCAGTTTAAGGTTCTAGTAGACTTCTCATATATCGCTTTTTCTGAAACTAGACAAACAGGATCAATACTCAGAATCTTGCTCAGCAGAAAAGAAGTGGAAAAAGTATCTGATCTCACTGATAATGAGCGAGAAATTCTATCCGTATTACTTAGAACTTACGAAGGGTTGTTTTTTACAGATGTCAAAATAGATGAAGAACTAATCGGTAATAGATTGTACCTTAATGCTGATGAAACAGAAAACTTATTAAAACAACTTAGACATAAAGGGATTATAAAATATAATAGAGTAGTGGGGGGTAATAAAGTTTTATTTCTAAAAAATAGAGCAAAACAACATGCTCGCTTGTTTGATCTCCAGAAGTATGCAGACAAGAAGTCTAATGAGAAAAAAAAGTTAACAGCTATTGTAGCCCTAGTAGAAGATACGTCAAATTGTAGACAATGGAATATACTCGATTACTTTGGAGATAAAGAAAAAAAAGATTGTGAAATTTGTGATATATGTCAAACTAGGAATAAAGTTATTTCAAGTAAAGAATTACTCAGAAAACTAAATTTTGGTCGCTATTCGATACAGGAATTAGTGGATAGCTTTCCTTCTCAATTCAAGAGTCAAATATTAGAAGAACTTGCTGTGCTAGAGGATCAAGAAATAATATATCTAGATGCAGCATTGATAATTCATGTAAGCTAGGATGAAAGAAAAACACGTATTGTTTATAAGTACTAGCTACGCGGAGTATGACCGTAGATTACAACGTATCATTAATACACTAATAAGTAATGATTATAAAGTCAGTTGGATTTCAAGAGTAAAAAACACTAAGTTTTCATTCAGATCTGTTACTCATTTATATATAGACACTTTATTTAAAAACGGTCCGTTATTCTATCTGGAGTATAATATTAGAGCTTGGATTAAGTCTAGGTCTATTTCTTCTGATATCGTTACGGCTGTAGATCTAGATACGATTATTGCAAGCTTTTATGCTAGCAAGTCGAGAGAAAATAAATTTGTTTTTGATGCTCATGAGTATTTCTCTGAGGTGCCAGAACTTATTGGGAAATCTTGGAAAAAGAAAATATGGGAATTTCTCGCTAACAAATATATTCCCAAAGTAGACCTTGCATATACAGTAGGATCAGAACTTGCTGATCTCTTTAGCAACTTATATAAGGTACCCTTCTCCATTGTGCGCAATGTGCCTTCAATTCTTGATACTGAGGTCACTAAGGAAATGTCGAATAATAGAGATATAATATACCTAGGCGTATTGAACAAGGGCAGAGGATTAGAGCAAATGGTAGAGGCCTTAGAATTACTGCCGGAGCAATACAGACTGACATTGCTAGGGGACGGAGATATTATGGATGAATTGCATACTCTTGTTAAAGATAAAAATTTGCAGAATAGAGTGAATTTTAAAGGATGGGTAGAACCATTTCAAATTAGACAAACACTTCAGTCTGCATGGTGTGGTATTAATCTTTTAGATAATAATAGCCTAAGTTATTATTATTCTTTAGCCAATAAATATTTCGATTATTTACATGCAGGCTTGCCTATCATTGCTAATAAATTTCCAGAATATATCTCACTGAATGCTATAATGGAAACTTCCATACTGATAGAAAAATTAGATAGTAAGCATATCAAGAATGCTATTTTATCCCTCGAGGATGCACACACATATAACCGTCTCAAAGAAAATACAAAAGAAGCCCGCTCTCTTTGGAACTGGGAAAGAGAAGCTAAAAATCTATTAGATCTCTACACTAGTTTGTAATTTTATATCAGTATCATATTTCATAAAATTGTAGATAGGACTATACTAATCAAATAATCTAATTCTTTTAAATTTACCTTATTACCGTAATACTTCCTGAATATATTTTCTCTGTTCCGTCTATCAATGTGACTCTAAACAGATAAGTGAATACACCTGGATTTACATCTTGTCCATTGAAGGTTCCGTCCCATCCCATCGTCTCATCATTAGGATCAAAATTCTTATTCTGGAATATAAGTTCACCCCAGCGGTCATAGATATAACATTCGTCTACAGTTTCTACAACTTCTGAAGAGTACAGTATAAACATATCATTAGATCCATCATTGTTAGGGGAGAAAACATTAGGAATGTAAACATCTGGTCTTCTGTCAACTGCTATTCTTATGCTTGCCGATACTTCGCATCCATTCTTATCTATTACGGTAAGTGTGTAGCTTGTTGTTTTTATAGGATTAGCAATTGTGGTCAGGCAATCTACACAACTTAGACTGTCTTCTGACGTCCAGATTATATTTTCTATCTCACTGACTGGTATATTTAGATTACCCATCAGTTCTGTAGATTCTCCTAGTTTTATTTCAGTAATACCATCTATTGATAATTCTAGATTATTTCCATCTTCTAAGATTATCTCCGTATCACTAATACAACCGTTAGCATCTTCTATACTTATCGTGTAGACACCTGCTGATAAATTTTCAAAATATGGTTCCGTACTGACCGCCCCAAAATTTAGTGAGTAATTATAAGGTGCTGTTCCACCTATAACAGTCAGTATTTCTATGATTCCATTACGTTCACCGAAGCATAAAGGATCTTCTATGATGATATCGTCTATCTGTGGTGTGATAGGGTCTAGAACCACTACTGAATCTATATTTATACATCCATTTTCCTCATCTATAACTTCTAGATAATACAATCCAGATTCTACTACAGTAGGTGAAGTGTTATTGCTTATTACTTGACCTGATGCATTCGTCCACGTATAGCTTATAAATTCACCTTCTGTAGAGCCGGCGCTAGAGAGAACTACCTCCTCTATTTTACAATCTATACTTATCTGATTACCTGCTTCCGCAGTTGGATATTCTAGATTTTCGATTACGGTAATGTCCTCTATATTTTGACATCCATTAGAAGAATCTATTGATTCTATATAATATGTCCCTGCTTCTGTTGTAGTTAAGGTCAGCGATGTTTCCCCTAGAATAGGATTGTTATCACTGTCATACCACTGGTGTGATATTGTATTTCCAGATAGAGATCCAGTAGCATCTATCGTTACCTCGGAGATGTTACATTGTATAGGATCAGGTTCTGCAATCTCAATAATAGGATATTCTATACCGTCAATTATGTCTATCTCACCTGTAGCAAAGCATCCAGTTAGTGTATCTATAGCCGTAAGTATTACTGTTCCTGATTCTGAGGTTGTAAAGGTAGATGATATAATTGACTGATCTCCTAGTGACCAAGTATATTCTACATTAGCTTCATTATCAGTTGATAAATCTACTGATTCTATAAGGCAGTTTATAATATTATCTGGACTAGAGTATATAGTTACGGAAGGTGCATCGGTGTTATCCATAACTACGACTGATGTCAATGGCGATTCACAATCATTTACTGTATCGAATACCTGTAAGAAATATATCCCGGGGACGGAAGTTTCGTAAGATAAATCATTCGATACCACTTCGTTATCTTCATTTGTCCATTCATATTGTATACCTGAGCCTTGCGTCGTATTTTCTGTCCCCAGTGTTACCGTTTCTAGCTCACATGTTATAATCTGATCGTCCCCTGGATCTGCAACTGGTACATCTTCATCTACATCGATAATTACAGAATCTAGTTGAGTACACTGGTTATCATAAATGATCTCTAGATAATAAGTACCAGGCTCTGTTACCGTAGGGTTAAGCTGATCTGAAGTGAAGTTAGGTCCAGTCCAGCTATAAGTACCCGGCTCGCTAGTAGTTGCATCTAGCATTATGTCGCTGTTTGTACAACTTATCAGCTGAGTAACACCTGCATCCATAGTCTGCAGACATTCTGAACAAGAATTTTGTGATACAGTCAGAAGAACTGTACAATCATTATCCTCAGCATCATAGATAGTTAAGTTAATATCTATACCATCTGCAGCTAAATCACTTATCACTATTTCAGCGTCATAGTTGTAAGGTCCGTAAATGCTCGTTCCATCTGTTACGAAATACTCATTTGCCGGACTCACATTTACACCAGTTACCTCTAAGCTCAGATTAAAAGTATCGTCACTAGAATCAGCTCCAGTGTTATTATCATCGCAGATGCCTAATTCTGAATCTATTATAGAGATATTACACGCATCAGAACATGGTGAAGGAGGAGTTACTGTAAACGCCGTTGTACAATTGACATCATTGATATCATTAATTACCAAGCTTATTGGACCATCTGATATAGTGAAAGGTCCAAGGTTTATTGTCGTGTTATAATCACCTATAATAGCAAGCGTACTTATCTCAAACTGACCACCTACATTCGTTCCGTTTACTTCTAGATCGAAGGTATAAGTATCGTCTGCTGCATCGCTTTCTGTACCATTGTCATTGCATAATATGTTGCTTACTATAGCTGCCTCTAGAATACATGTAACTGAACACGGTATCAGGGATATGGTCTCTACTTCTATGGTACAATTAGCATTATCTACATCTTGGAATATCAGCATAGCAACATTGCTATCTGCGGGTAATTCAAAATTTTCTAAGTTGTCGTAGCTAAATGGACCAAAGGTCATTGAACCTACATTGACATTATATTGATTAGACAATCCTACATTCTGACCTGATGCATTTACTTCTATTGTAAAGAAATCATCTATAGGATCAGAAGGTGTTCCGTTATCATTACATAAATAGTCAATATTATCGATTGACAATTCACATGTAGAAGAACAAGGAATTAGATCATCAGTGATCTCCGTGGCAGAACAAGTTGAATCATCGAAATCACTAACGGTAAGTGTCTGTATAGATCCATCTGCTGGCAATGTAAATATTCCTTGTGTACCATAACTGAAAGGTCCAAAATTAGTCGATCCAATGGTCACAATATATTGATTAGAAACGCCAGCGTTAGTAGCTGTTGCGGAAATGCTTATATCATAAAAATCATCTGTACCTATAGATTCTGTCTCATTGTCATTACATGTAAAAGTAAATTCATCTACTACCAATGAACAAGTGCTAGAACAAGGCGTAAGATCAGTAGTCATTTCTGTAGCAGAACAATTACTATCATCTAGGTCAGAAATGGTCAATGTATGAACCGATCCATCAGCTGGAAGCGTGAAACTACCTTGAGTTCCATAGGTATAAGGTCCGTAAATATCTGTTCCTATAGTAACAATATATTGATTAGAAGTTCCAGAATTTATAGCGCTAGCCACAATTTCTACATTGTATATATCATCTGTAGCATCTGTATCCGTTCCGTTATCATTACAAGTAAAAGAGAAGTCATCCACGCTTAGACTACATGCGGAGGAGCACGGGATAAGAGCGGTTGTAGATTCATTAGCACTACAATCAGCATCATCATTATCTTGGAAAATAATGTTCTGTACATTTCCGTCAGCAGGTAGCGTGAAGCTGCCTTGCGTTCCGTAAACAAATGGTCCGAAGGTATCAGCACCTACAATTACGATGTACTGTCCACTAGATCCTGGATTGATTGCTGAAGCATTAACCGTTATAGAATAGAAATCATCTGAGTCATCAGAGTCTGTTCCGTTGGCATCACAATTATAATTGAGTTCATCTATAGTAAGAGAACAAGAAGTAGAACATGATGTCAATGGAGCTGTAGTTTGCTCTGTAGAACAACTTGCATTATCGACGTCAGAAAAAATAATAATAGGTGCTGTACCGTCTGCATCTAGCATAAAGCTGTTCGTCATTCCATAAGTAAAAGGACCAAAAGTCTGAACCCCTACCATTACATTATACTGATTACTAACTCCACCGTTGAGAGCAGAAGCATTTACAGTTATTGTGTAAAAATCATCATTACTATCAGATTCAGTTCCATTATCATTACAAGCAAATTCTAATTGGTCTATGGTCAGATCACATTCATCAGAGCAGCTTACTAATGGTGTAGTGATTTCTAATGTAGAACAACTTGCATCTGTAGCATCAGCGAAAGTCAAATTGTAGATCATTCCATCTGCAGGAAGTGTAAAGTTTACATCATTATCATATATGAAAGGTCCTAGAATATCTGTTCCGTTATCTACGGTGTATTGATTAGATACACCTGTGTTAAGACTGCTTGCATTTATAATAAAAGTGTAGAAGTCATCGTCTGCTATTGCTGGGGTTCCATTATCATTACAATCATATGTTATTTGATTTACGATTAGTGCACAAACATCAGAACAGCTAACTAAAGGAGTAGTGTTTTCTTGTGCATTGCAATTATTATCATCTACATCTTGATACGTCAAGGTAACTACATTTTCTGTTGCTGGGATAACAAAGTTTCCAATTACACCATAAGTAAAAGGGCCATAAATATCTGCTCCTATTTGTATTTCATATTGATTGGATATGCCACCATTTATAGAGCTAGCATCTACAGTAAATTCGTAGAAATCATCTGTACCATCAGATGGAGTTCCGTTATCATTACAAGAGAAATTCAGGGCCTCTATGTTCAGAACACAGTTAGAAGAACAGGGTAGTAAGGCATTAGTTAATTCTGAAATATTACAAGTATTATCTTCTGTATCTATAAAGTTTATAGTTTCTACAGAAGAACTAGCGGGTATATCAAAACTGACCGTAACACCATAATTGAAAGGTCCGTAAGAGTCAGAACCTATAGTTACATTGTATTGGTTAGTACTACTTCCATTGAGTGCATCCACTGAAGCTGTAACCGCGTAGAAATCATCACTTGCATCTGAACTTGTACCATTGTCATTACAATTGTAATCAAACAAGGTTAGATCTAAAAAGCAAGCAGAAGAACAAGGGGTAAGGGGATCTACACTTTCCGTTATGATGCAACTCGAGTTATCGGTATCTTGGAAAACTGCGTTGAATGAATTTCCGTTAGCAGGAAGTGTAAAATTCCCTCCCGTGTTATAATCAAATGGCCCGAAAGTTTGAGCAGCTATATCTACAGTGAACTGATTAGAAGCTCCACCATTTACTGAGCTTGCATTTACAGAAAATTCATAAAAATCGTCTGTGCTATCTGAGGCTGTTCCGTTGTCATTACATGAATAGCTTAGCGATTCTATAGCTATCTGACAGGTAGTAGAACATGGTGTAAGAGCAGTTGTTATTTCTAATTGATTACATATAGGATCATTAGCATCTTGGAATTCTACACCATAATCTATTCCATCTGCAGGTAATGTAAATGTTCCTTGACTTCCATAAGCAAAAGGACCATAAGTTATCGCATTTACAATTACAATATATTCGTCATCCGTTCCTGGATTTGCGGCAGTTGCATTTACAGTAAAGTTATATACATCATCTGTTGCATCTGTAGTTGTATTATTATCGTCACAGGTGTATAGTAATTCTGCAATCGTTAGGAGACATTCATCAGAACAACTAATTAGAGCAGGTAACTCTACAGAATTTTGACATGCGTTATCTATAGCATCTACAAAAACTAAGGAAACGATAGAGCCATTAGCTGGATAGGTAAAATTTCCTCCCGTATTGTAATCAAATGTTCCCTGAACAATACCATTTATTCTAACTTCAAACTGGGTTGAACCATTTGTTTCACTGGCGTTAACTGATATGTCATAATAATCATCACTAGCATCAGAATTTGTTCCGTTATTATTACAAACTGCATTAGATTCTAAGATCATTAGTTCACAATCTGAAGAACAAGGAGACAGAACACCTAAGTCTATACTTGTAGAACATGATGGATTGTCCGCATCTATTATCTCTACTATTAGAGTAGCTCCATCAGCAGGCATATCAAAAGAAGTCGATGTCCCGTAGGTGAAACTACCTTGATTTACGGAATTTGATATAATTATATACTGATTAGATGCACCACCATTTATAGAGTTAGCATTAATCGTAACGGTATAAAAGTCATCACTAGCATTGGCTCCAGTTCCATTATCATTACAGACAGTAGATGATTGTGTAAATTCTATTAAGCAATCATTAGAACAAGGTTCATTAGGTCCTATCGATTGCGAAAAGATACATGCTGGATTATCTACATCTACGAAGGTAATTGTCAAGGTAAGTCCATTAGCTTGAATATCTAAATTATTGTCTACATCATAGTCAAAAATACCTTCCGATCCTCCGTTAATGAGCACTTCATATTGGTTGCTCATTCCTGGATTTATACTACTAACATTGAACGTATACGTGATAAAGTCATCTGTATCTAGTGTACCCGTTCCATTGTCATTACAAACGTCAATAATAGAATTAAGCGTAATAGCACACTGCGCAGAACATGTTTCCAGTGGACCTTCAGTTATTTGCGCTGTGCAATCAGGTATATCACTATCCGTAAAAATTATATCTATCATACCACCATTAGCAGCATAAGTCAATGACTGAATTCCCCCATAAGGAAAAGGTCCAAAACTATCAGCTCCTATTTGGACCATATACGTTTGGCTAGCGCCTTCGTTTGTACCATTTGCTGATATATCTATATCGTAAAAGTCATCATTAGGATCACTCGGTGTGTTATTGTCGTTACAGAATATATTTGTACTTACAATATCTATCGAACAATCATCTGAACAAGGATCTAATGGACCTATATTTGTAATTACTTTACACGCATCATCGTTTACATCTTCTATTACTATTGTGGGAGAAGACGAGTCAGCATTCAACGTAAAACTTTCTAACTGATCGTAAGTAAATATTCCCTGACTTACATTATTTATAAAAACCTCGTATTGTGATGACCCATTTAGAGCGGTAATTTCTAGCGCCACAGTAAAGAAATCATCACTCGGATCACCACCAGTATCATTGTCGTTACAAGTAACCGTTTCGCTGACTATTGTTAATTCACAAGAAGTAGAACAAGGGCTAAGAATGCCTGTATTTTGTGATATAGCACAAGCACTAACTTCTGTGTCTTCTAGAATAATTGTTACATCACTATTATCAGCGCTTAGAGTTATGGTTCCACCAACATCGTATGTAAATGTTGCAATTATAGTAGATCCAACAAGTACGTTGTAAGTGTTTGCTGCACTTCCGTTTGTTGCTGAAGCATTTAGTGTTATCGTATAGCTGTCGTCGGTAGGATCGGTACCTGTTCCATTGTCATCGCATTCTACTGCGAATTCTGTGATGTCTATAAGACAGTCATCTGAACAGGGTTCTAGTATACCAATATTATAATTTTCAAAACATGCATTATCATCTAAATCTATAATGGCAAGTGTAACATCCGCATTGTTCGCAGGTAAGCTAAGTGTTTCTATCGCGTCATAGTCGAATACACCGATCAAGGTACTGCCTACATAAACTTCATATTGCCCAGACACACTTCCGTTTATTGCAGTTATATCTAATGTTACAGTATACACATCATCCGTAGGATCTGTAGAAGTTCCATTATCAGAACAAGTAGCTATTATACTATTCACAATGATATCACAAGCAGACGAACATGGATTCAGTACACCGATTTCTTGAGATGCAGTACATACGTTGTCATCAGTATCTGTAAAGCTTACGGTTATCGTACTACCGTCAGCGTTGTAATCTATAGTTCCTCCCACACCATATGTAAATGTTCCACTAGGGTTGCCATCTATTTCTAAATCAAAACTATTACTGACTCCACCATTTATTGTATTGGCATTATATGTCAATGTGTAGAAGTCATCACTGGCATCAGTACTTGTTCCATTGTCATTACAAACAAAATCCAACTGAGTTATCGTCAATAGACAATCATCAGAACAAGGAACAAGAGGACCAAGCTCAGCAGAGCCTTGACAAGCTGGGTCATCGATGTCAATAAAGGTTAATGTAATCGTCGCATTGTTAGCTGGCACTGTGAATGTCTGATCTAAATCGTAACTTAGCGTCGCTTCGGTATTCCCATTGATGACTACATTATATTGACCAGATCCGTTTAATGAAGAAACATTAACGGTGATGGTATAAAAATCATCTGTTCCATCAGTACCTGTTGTATTATCATCACATACAAAACTTACACTGTTTACAACTATTTCACAGTCTGAACTACAAGGCTCTAGTAGTCCTATATTGATATTCTCATTACATGTATTGTCGTCATTGTCCTGATAACTTAGTGTAATATCTGTTCCATCAGCAGGAAGATCAAAAGTTCCTCCCAATCCGTAAGTATACGTTCCAATTAATACATTATTAGATAGCACATCAAAACTTGTTGAGCCATTCTCTGCAGAAGCATTTACAGTAACTGTATAAAAGTCATCTGTTGGATCTGTACCAGTTCCATTGTCATTACAAACTGCACTAGACTGTGTGATCATCAAAGTACACGCATCTGAGCAGGGATCTAATGGGCCTATATTTTGAGTGAGACTACACATTGTATTGTCTACATCATTTATTACTAAGATGACAGATCCTCCTACAGCATCCAAATCGAAATTAGCAATAGTACCGTAGTTAAAAATTCCTAGGGATAAACTATTTAGAAATATCTCAAAGCTATTACTCACTCCTGGGTTCGTAGCATTTACCGTTAATTCTACTGTATAGTAATCATCCGATGCATCAGTACCTGTCCCATTATCGTTACATGACAGCGTAATATTGGGATCTATAGTTAAGCTTGTACCTGCATCAACTGTAATATCTGCTGATGAATTACAATCATTGGCATCATTTACAAATACGGTGTAAGGTCCCGCTGCTAGATTAGGAAAAATAGGAGAAGCCTGCCAGTTTATTCCATCCAAACTATATTCTATTGATGCTGTACCGTTAGAGCTATTTGCGTCTATTTGTCCATCAGCATTTCCTGCACAACTTTCTGGCATTGCGATTGGATCTAGAACTGGAACAGGATGTACGATTAGTTCTAACTCTACAATTGTTTTACATCCTAATGCATTTTCTACAGTCGCGTATATTACTTGATTATTGATCGTTGTATTTTCATAAACAGGTCCTAATGGGTTATCTCCTGTACCTGCGTCTGTAAGGGTGGTATGATAACTTATATTTGTTCCAGATTCACTTGTGATATCCGCATTCGCATCCGTTAATGTAAAAGGTTCTGAACCATCATTTTCTATTCCATCACAAATTTCTAGAACAGCATTTTGAGCTATTGGGTTTTCATGTATAGTCAGACTTATTAGCGTTCTTATTGGACTTACACAGGTAGGATCGATGTCACTTACTGTTTCAACATAGTAATTATAAATACCGACTGCTGTTTCACCTGACATGAAATTCTCTCCTGTAAAAATAGATACTCCACCAGAAGGATCTACAAACCATCGAGCTTCTGTATCGCTATCTACCGTTACAGACAGAGTAGGAGCTACTTCTCCGAAACATATTTCTTGATCTCCATTACTAACTGGAGGGTTAACAGTAGGACAGTCACAATTTGGAGGATTTACAACCTGCGTAATTTCACATCCTTCTGTAGTACTTAATGCTATATCTAGTACATCAGTAATAGCAACACCCGTAATGGTATATGTACTCGCTCCATCATCGGTAAGTATCCCTGAAGAATTTACAACAACATCAGCGTCACTTATGAAAACTACATCATAAAAATCTAAACCGTCACAGGCTACGGAGACAATCGTTATACTAGGAATCTCATTTACCTGTAGTGTTATTATGGCCTCATCATCGCTGCAATTATCACCACCATCTACTACGTAAGTGAAATTATAACTTCCAGCTGTGACACCATCAAAACTTACAGCACTTGGATCTGCTAGACTTACACCTGCAAGATCAGTATCGGTCCATGTTCCATCCATACCAGCGTCTCCACTGAGCAAGTTTACCAAGTTTACGATTGTATTATTATCTCCTCCGTTACAAACACTAGCCATCATATCTGAACCAGCATTAGGATTCTCATCTATACTTACTTGTATACTTACTACGGCATCCTCACATATTCCATTTCCAGAAACGGTATATGCAAATTCATAATTTCCACCAGCCAGATCTTCTGCATTTAGTATTCCTGTACCCGTGTCAAACTGTCCAGAACTTGTAGATTCTGTCCATACACCACCATTAACACCAGCAGTAAGTAAGGTATTTAGGTCTATGGTAGATCCAGCTTCATTACATATGGAGATAACATTATTATCTCCTGCAAAAGGTGGATCTTGTAATGTTACTGTTACGGGTATTTCACTTGTACAATCTCCATTACTTCCCAGTATATAATATGTTGTAGTTGTAGAGGGTGATATCAGGCTGTTCGTAATTTCATTAATTACAGAGGCTGGTGTTCCGCTATGAAAAGTTATAACAGGAGTACCTCCATTAGCATCTGTAACATTTATAGTTGTCAGATCGAAATCTTCACCTTGACATATTACAGGAGCATCCGTGGTTGAAATCTCTGGTAGAGGTTCTATATTTATTATTACAGGTATTTCATCTGAGCATCCTCCGATCGTTGCTAGGACATAAAAAGTCGTTGTTGCATTTATATTGACAGTGGTAGATGGTATCTGATTCGCTGGTGTCGCTGGAGTGCCACTATGATAAGTTATCATTGCACCAGTAGAATTAGCATCTGTTATAATTATGCTTGTAAGATCTACATCTTCTCCTTCACAAGTGATAAGGGGAATATTATCTGCAGATATCTCAGGACCAGGATTAAAGTCTATTAACTGATCATATACAATTGTATTATTTGTACATGGATTTGTAAATTCCCAGTGGTAAGTATATGACCCGCCATTATCTATCACGGTACCTGTAACAGTAGAACTAATAAGGCAACTTCCTGTCTCACTATTTGTATATTCTAGATCTGTCATATCAGGTAGATCTGCACCACATGCTAAGACTATATTTGCAGGGGTGTTAATAAATATCGGATCTGTCGCAGGATTTATCGTGATCGTCTGAGTATGGCTTATCGTTCTGTTACAATCATCCTCAAAGATATAATCTACTGTTATCGTGCCACCACATTCTGTTGTATTATCCGTAACAACAGGATCAGCCATTCCGTTAATTCCACAATCACCAGCTAGGCCATTAGATACAGTAATAGATGAAAACATATCTGGAATATCTGAACAACTAAGGATAAGGTCTTCAGGCGCATTTGTAAAACTTGCTTCTATGGCCGGCTCCACTGTAATCACTTGAGTAGCGATAATCGTTCGATCACAATCATCGATATAAGACCATGTATTTGTCAGTTCTCCTCCACAAGCATCATAACTTCCTGTTTGTACACCTGGTTCACTTCCTGCTATAGCACAAATTCCCGCTTCATTATTCGTATAAGAAAGATCATCTACTGTGGCAGGAACATTATTGCAGGCGACAGTAATACCCTCAGGTATATTTACAAAAGCTGCAACAGGCGCTTCACCTATTATGAGTGTCTGAGTATGTGATAGTTGGTTCCCGCATTCATCCATTCCTTCCCAAGTGTACGTTACATTGCCACCTTGACATGAACTCGTGTTATCTATCATTGTCCCCGCTATCACGCCACTTATTTCGCATTCGTTAGTTAAGCCATTACTGTAAGCTAAATCTTCTAAAGTAGGCAGCCCTTCTGCACAAGTTAGATTCATATCTGCTGGCAGATTTATAAAACTAGGAGCAGGTGCAGGATTGACAGTTATATTTTGTGTGTGAGAAAGTGGGTTTCCACAATTATCAGTACCCATCCATGTGTATACTATAGTAGTACCACAAGGATCACCAGTTCCTTCCACACTACCAGATATAGATCCACTATTTTCACAATTGTCTGCTTGTCCATTGGAGTAATCTATAGGGGACAATACCGGTAAGCCATCTATACAATTTATGGTTATATCAGCAGGCGCATTTACTAGTGTAGCGGGATCTGCTTGTGTTATCGTTATCGTTTGTGCATGAGATAGCTGATAATTACAATCTGTAAGAATTTCCCAAGTATATATGATGGCACCATCGCTGCAAGCATTAGGACCTCCCGAGGAAGTTCCTGTTATAATACCTGAGATTTCACAATCATCTGATGCGCCATTTGTAAATGTAAGGTCTATGAGATCAGGAATTACATCCCCACAGGCTATAGTAATGTCTGCTGGTGCGTTCGTTATTGCAGGTTCTGGTGCAGGCGTCACGCTTATGTTTTGCACATGAGACAATGGATTTCCACAGTTGTCTATACCAGTCCAGGTATACGATAGTGCTCCTCCACATGCATCGAATGATCCGGAAGCCATACCAGTTATAGTACCTGAATTTTCACAAGGATCCATCAATGAGTTTGAAAATGCAAGTGGATTAAGAGCAGGAGGTGTATCTGTACAGTCAATCGTGATATCTCCTGGAGGATCTAGTAAAACGGCTGCAGTTGTAGGTTCTATTGTTATGGTCTGTGTGTAGCTCAGTGGATTGTCACACGCATCTTCACCTGACCATTCATAGGTAACAACTGATCCACATGTCTCTATGTTTCCAGTTAGGATTCCAGCTATACTTCCTGAGATATTGCAGTCTCCGGTTATACCATTATCATAATCTAAACCTTCTAATATAGGTAAGCCATCTTCACAGCTTATCGTTATATCTACTGGTGGATTTATAAATGTAGGAGCAGGAGCAGGATCTATCGTTATAGTTTGTAAGTGTGTCAATGGATTATCGCAATCATCCATACCTGTCCATTCGTAAGTTACAACTGATCCACAAGCTTCTATAGTCCCAGACTGAATACCTAGTATGTTTCCAGAAATATTACAATCACCATCTACACCATTATCATAATCTAGGTTTACTAGAGCTGGTAAGCTATCATCACAAGTAAGGGTAATATCTGCTGGCGGATTTACAAAAGTAGGTACCGGTGCAGGATTTATAGTTATATTTTGTGTGTATGTCAATTGTCTTCCGCATACATCTGTTCCACTATATTCGTAAGTAATGGTATTGCCACAAGGATCAGGCGTACCTACTTGCACACCATTATTAAATGTTCCAGAGATATTGCAAGCACCAACTACGTCATTATCATATGAGATGTCTGTAAAAGGAGGTAGTGGGTTTCCACAAGTGATTGTTAGATCCACAGGAGGATTTATTACTGCGGGTGCAGGAGCTTCAAGAACTGTTACGCTTACATCGTAAGTTACAAGATGGTTACATTCTACTACTTCACTATAAGTATATTGAATTGTATTACCACAAGGATCAGGATCACCACTAAAATTACCACTAGCAATTTCACCTTGAATCAAACAGGTGCCTTCTGCATCATTGCTATATTGTAGCGGTGGGAAAGTAGGAAGTGGTTCTCCACAAGTGATGGTAACATCATCAGGTGTATTTACTGGCTCTGGTTGTACTGCTTCTAGCACCACAATATTTACAGAATAGGTAACTTGATGATCACAAGTTACTTGTTCGTCATAAGTATATTGAATTGTATTACCACAAGGATCAGGATCACCACTAAAATTACCACTAGCAATTTCACCTTGAATCA